>Ga0307377_10000311_pt1 | contig 67066 bp, 55 predicted proteins | sample TR3MG_FD_202535 | JGI IMG/M metagenome (GOLD analysis project Ga0307377, IMG submission 202535) | Soil microbial communities from Risofladan, Vaasa, Finland - TR-3 | ecosystem: Environmental > Terrestrial > Soil > Coastal area > Acid sulfate soil | place: Finland: Risofladan, Vaasa | collected... | reverse complement strand
ACGCAAACAGCAGCAGAAACCCCGCGAGGAAAACGATCTGCGTTACGCGGCGCAGCGCGCGCAGTCGTCTATACATGCTTGATAGTGATGCGCCCCAGATCGATCTCGCCGACACCCGCCCGATGCGCCGCCTTCAGATGCCCCACCTCCTCCGGCTTCCATCCGAAGAGCGTCGCCGCGTAGGCGTCCACGGCAAGGGGATCCGTCCCCGCCACCACGATACCCTTGTCGGCCGTCTTACCCGGCCCCTTCGGGCCGTTCGTCAGCAGAATCCGGATGGCGTCGACGATGACGAGGTCCGGCCGAATCTCCGTGGCGTAGTCGGCAATCGCCTGGTCGAGGCTGGCGCTCCCATGAAACGCACCCCGGTCCCAGACCGTCCCCATCATGTTCTTCAGCCCGAACGTCAACCCCGTCTGGCTGTGCACCTTCGCAATCGGCACGTTGATGACGACATCCGCCCGCCGCAGATCGCGCATCACCGCGGCCGATTTGAGCGCCCGCCCCTTGCCTATCTTCACGCTCTCGTAGAGCGCCGGCGATGACGCCAGGCTCACCCGCGCTCCCGCCGCCTCCGCCGCCGGCTGGATCTCCGTCATCCTCAGCACTACCGCATCCGGCCGATCCACCGGGTGATCCATCACCCGCACTTCCCGAGCCCCCGCCTGCTTGCACAGGCGCACGATCTCGGCCACCACCTCCGGGTTCGTCGTCGCCGCCTGCTCCGGCCTGCGCGCCCACCCGATGTTCGGCTTGACCAGGACGACGGCGCCCTTCTTCACGAACTTGCCCATCCCGCCGAGCGCCTGCACCGAGGCTCGAACCAGGCCGGCCGGATCGTGCTTCGACGCCACAGCGATCGTCGGCCCTGCCGCCGCCTCCGCAGAGAGCCCGTCCATCAGCCCCCCAAAGCCGGCCGCGGCGACGCCCGCAGCCGCCGCATGTCTCAGGAAATCGCGCCGTGTCAGTCCGTCTCGCATCGTCACATTCCCTCCCAGAGCACTCCCTGGAAGCTGTTTCATACACCGCGCGCATTTCATGCCACCGTCTCTAGCGGACAGCCAGGGGAGTGCGGGTTATGAAATGCGCTCTAGGAGTCTACCCCCCTCGCCCTCCAGTCAACACCCGCCATGTCGCCCGAGCACTCAATCCCGCTCGGGCGGGAAAGCCCTACGGTTTTTCTTCGACGGGCGCGGGCGTCTGTGCCCCGGCCTCCCGCTCTTGCGCCGCCTTCGCCTCCTGACGCTCTCGCTGAAGCGCCTCGTAGTTGTCCAGCCACTCCGCCTCGCGCTTCACCAGATCGTCCTTGCCCAGTCGCTCGAACGTCATGCGGAGCTGCGCGTGAAGGGACAGCGACTCGGTGGAGTCGCTGGCGGCCGTGTACCACATAACCGCCTCCTCCACCTCGCCAAGCTGCTCGTACGCCTGCGCCATTCCAAGGAGCGCCTGCGCCCGGCCTCCGGGGAGCATCGCAGCCTTGTCCGAAAGGAGCGCATCCCCCGCCTCCGCGTAGGCCTCCGCCGCCCCCTCCCAGTTGCTCTGAGACGCCTCCAGGTTCGCCAGCTCGAAGAACACCGCGGCCGCAGCCAGCCCACCTTCTGCCCTGGCCTGAGCTGCCGCCCCCTTCATGAAGGCAATCGCCTCCTCTTCTTTTCCTTCCATCACCGCCTGGTAGCCGCGCATCTCCGGATCCACGATCTCGACCGTCGCCTTCTCCCGCAGGTCCATCGTGTGCTCCCGCCAGACCTCTTCCTGCTTCTGGCGAGTGAAGTTCGTGAGCAGTTGCTCCTTATTGCTCTCGAGATCCTTGGGAAGCTGGCGCTCCACCTTCACCATCTGCACGATCTCATATCCCGACGGCGCCGAAATCACCGGGCTCACCTGTCCCGGCTTCAGAGAGAACACTGCCTGGTCCCATTCCTGCGGCATGCGCCCCGGGGCGAAGCCCTCCATCAGCCCGCCGGTCTGTTCCGCCATCGGGTCGTCCGACTCCGCCTTCGCCAGCTTGGCGAAATCCTCGCCGGCGTTGATCCTCGCCAACAGCGCCTCCGCCCGCTTCTTCGCCTCCTCGTCGGTGCGCTCGGGCTTGCCCGGTGGAACCCGAGACACGGCGATGTGCCGCAGGGTCGCCCGGTCATACGACTTCAGCAGATCCTGCTCCGTCGCTGACACCTCGCCCACCACGGACTGCCGCAGCTTTTCGAGCACCATCTCATCCCGAAGTCCGCTGCTCGGCTCCAGAGTCAACTCGAGCGCCCACTTCCTGAACTGCCGCTCGCTCATCGACGCCCGCGGTCGCTCCCCCGGGTCGTTCTCCGCCACGATCTGAGCCAGGATCTTCTCCAGATCATCCCTCTCGAACCGGCCCTTCAGTTGAGCCATCTGCTGATCTACCTGCTGCTCCGCCCGCTGCTTCATCTCGCTCTTCGAAATCGAGATCCCCTCGCTCGTCGCCTCCTCCACGAGGAGCCTGTTCTGTATCGCCTGCTCCATCGCTTCCAGGCGGAACTGCCACAGCCGTTCGAGTCCCACATCCTGACCCATCGAGGCGTACAGAGGCAGCAGTTGGGCGATCATCCGGTCGAACGCCCGCTGGACCTCCCCCCGCGTCACCGGCTTCCCATTCACCTGAGCTACAGGGGCCGTCGCTTGCGCCTCCTCTTGCTGCCCTCCACCGTCGCCGCCGAAGAAGCGGCCCGGCACGAACATCAGTGGCAGACCTATAACGAAAGCAATTGTCAGCGCCCAGAGCACGAATCTGAGCTGCACGGCGAAGCGCTGCCGCATGCGTTGGATGGACATATATCGAGCTACCTTCCTTGGACTTCTCTCTGTTCGTCGCCAGGCTCCTCCGGTCCCACGCTCAGACGCTCACGCGCCGTCCGCACCGCCCCGAGGATCCGCGTTACGTACTCCTCCAGATTCGCCAGCACCCGCGTCGCATACCCCTCCGCGCCCCGTCGTATCTCCCCCGCCTCCGTCGTGGCCCGCTGGATGATCTCCTCCGCCTGCTCCGTCGCCCGCCTCACGATCTCGTCGTTGGACACGAGCAACGCCGCCTGCTCCCGCGCCTCCTCCAGCAGACGCTGTCGCTCCGCCTCCGCGCTCTCCAGAATCTGCCCGCGCTCCTGCGATACCCGGTTCGACGCCTTAATCTCCTCCGGCAGCGCCGCGCGAATGCGATTCACCTGCGCAAAGAACCGATCCAGATCAAATCCCCACGCGCGGTGCAGAAACTGCGGACGGCTCTCCTCTCCCATCCGCTCCAGTTCTTCCAGCCGCTTTAGGATTTCGATGGGGATCCCTCCTTTCCACCGGACTCGCGTCTCTCCGCCAATCGCTCTTCCAGCCTGCGCTCCACGCCGGGCGGAACGAACTCACTCACGTTTCCGCCGAAGCTTGCGATCTCGGCCACGATGCTCGCGCTGATATAGTGATACTGCGGCGCGGGCGTGAAGAAGATCGTCTCCACCTCCGGCGCCAGCTCTCGGTTCGTCGATGCCATCTGAAGCTCGAACTCGAAATCAGAGGCCGCACGCAGCCCCCTCACAATGACCCCCGCTCCCACCGTCCGCGCGAATTCCACCACCAACCCCGGCACGATCGCTACATCCACATTCGGGAACTCCGCACACGCCTCGCGCAGCATCTCCGCTCTTTCTTCCGTGGAGAAAAGCGGGGCCTTTCTTGGGTTCACCGAGACTCCCACAATCACCTTGTCGAACAACGCCGCCGCCCGCCTTACGACATCGACGTGTCCGTATGTCACCGGGTCGAACGTCCCTGCATACAGTGCCGTAGACAAGTGCACAACCTCCTGCCACTCTCGCTGTAGGGCGGGCGTACCCACGCCCGCCGCTGTTCGGCAGGAGCTCCTATGCCGCCGAAGGCGGCGAGTTTACCCTGAGGGGCACCGAAGGGGCTCCTGCCACTACCCTGCCTCCACCCTCCTGTACTGATCCACTACCGTTTCGCCGTAGCGCATGCTCCTCATTCTTTCGAACGCCCCCGCCTGCTCCCCCAGGTCCTCGTGCCGGGACCGCTGCACCAGCACCAGCCCCCCCTCCGCCACCATCTCCGGCCACTGCGTCAGCCGCGCCATCACCCCGCCCAGCTCTCCGCTCCCATACGGGGGATCGACGAACACCAGATCGAACTGCGCCCCCTCCCGGCGCAGGACGGACAGCCCCCGCCCGGCATCGGCGATTATAACCCGGGACCGGCTCTCAAATCCACATCGCCGGGCATTCTCCTCGATCACCCGCCCCGCCGGTCGGTGTGACTCGATAAACGTCGCCTCCGCCGCCCCCCGGCTCATCGCCTCCAAACCGACCGTCCCCGCGCCCGCGTATAGGTCCAGGAATCGCGCCCCTCTCACTCGTTCCCCCAGCATCCCGAACACGCTCTCTCGCACCCTGTCCATCGTCGGCCGCATCGCCCGCCCCTTCAGCGATTTCAGAACCCTCCCTTTCGCCGAGCCCGCAATGATCCTCATATCTCACCCCGCCGTCCGGTCCATCCGCGCCCGCAGCGCCCCCACCTGCTCCCTCAGCGCCGCGTGCCGAGGCTGCCGCAGCTCCGAGTCCCCTTCGATCAGCCAGAGTGCCGCCTCCCGCGCCTCCTCCAGCACCCCGAGATCTCGCGCCATCCGCGCCAACCTGAAGTCCGGCATCCCGTGCTGCCTCGTGCCATAGAACTCCCCCGGCCCCCGCAGCATCAGGTCCTCCTCCGCAATCCTGAACCCATCCGTCGTCTCCAGCATCACCTTCAGCCGTCCCCGCGCCTGGCTCAGGTCCTCGCCTGCGGGCGTGATTCGCCCCAGCGGGTTGTACCTTCGATCCGTCAGCAGGAGGCAGTGCGACTCGTGTCCCCCCCGCCCCACCCGGCCCCGCAGTTGGTGGAGCTGCGCCAGCCCGAAGCGCTCCGCGTTCAGGACCAGCATCACCGTCGCGTTAGGCACATCCACCCCCACCTCCACCACCGTCGTGGCGCACAGAATCGCCTTCTCCCCGGCGCGGAACGACTCCATCACCGCCTCCTTCTCCGCCACCGGCATCGCCCCGTGCAGCAGCCCTACCCCCACCTCCGGAAACACCTCCCGCGCCAGTTGATCGGCCAGCTTCGTCGCCGCCTCCGCCTGGAGCTTCTCCGATTCCTCGATCAACGGGCAGACCACATAGGCCTGCCGCCCCTCCCCGATCTGCTGCCGCACGAACTCGTAGGCCTCGCCCTGCTGCTGCAGCGACAGCCACCGCGTCGCCACCGGGGTCCGCCCCGGCGGCATCTCGTCCAGCAGCGACATCTCCAGGTCCCCGTACAGCGTCAGCGCCAGCGATCGCGGAATCGGCGTCGCCGTCATCACCAGCATATCCGGCCGCTTCCCCTTCCCCAGCAGCTCCGACCGCTGCCTCACCCCGAACCGGTGCTGCTCGTCCACGATCACCAGCCCCAGCTTGTGGAACGCCACCCCCTCTTGGATCAGCGCGTGCGTCCCCACCACCACCTGTGCCCGACCGTCTGCAATGCGCGCGTACGCCCCCTGCCGCTCGCCTCCCCGCAGCGAGCCGGTCAGGACCTCCACCCGTGCCCGCAGCGGCCCCAACATGCGGGAAAGGACCAGGTAGTGCTGCTCCGCCAGCAGCTCCGTCGGCGCCATGAGCGCTCCCTGATACCCGCTCTGAAGCGCAATCAGCAAGGCCGCCGCCGCCACCACCGTCTTCCCCGATCCCACATCCCCCTGCATCATCCTCTGCATGGCACAATCGACCGACATGTCGGCCGTAATCTCGGCGATCGCGCGCTGCTGCGCCCGTGTCAGAGAGAAGGGGAGGACCTCCTCCAGAAGCGCCACCATGTCCCCCTGCGGCTGCATGCTGATCCCGCTTCCCGGCCGCTGCATCTCCGCCTTGCGCTGGGCCAGCGCCACCTGCAGCGTCAGCAGCTCCTCGAACGCCAGTCGCCTCAGCGCCCGGTCCTTCTCCTCTCGCGACGTCGGCCAGTGGATGCCGCGCAAGGCCTCCCGCAGTCCCACCAGCTCGTGCCGCTTCCGCAGCGATCCCGGCAGCGGGTCCGGCAGCTCCTCCGGCATCTCCTCCAGCAGCCGCCTGACGGCCGAACGGATCTGCCCTTGGTAGACTCCCTCCGTCAGCGCGTACACCGGCACGAGCGACCCGGGCTCGATCCCCACCTCCGCGCCCAGTTTCTGCGAGTCCCCGTGCTGGATCTCGATGAACCGCCCGGCCCGCTGCACGGCCCCTTCGATCAGCAGCTTGGTCCCCTCCGGGTAGTTGAGGGCTAGCGGCGACCCCAGAATCGCCATCGCCCGCTTCCCATGGCGCGGCACCCGGGCGAACGACGTCACCCACGCCTTCCCGGTCTCGTCCGACACCTCTAGCGCGTACCGCATCAGCCGGAAGCCCCGCCGCTCGCCGGCAACCGTCTCCTCCCGCAGCCCCGCCGTCACCACCATCGCCGCCCGCTCCCCGTCCTCCAGTTCAGCGATCCTCTTCACCGGCGCGTAATCTCGAGGGAAGGAGTACAGCAGGTCCCGACGCGTTTCGACCCCCAGCCTCCCCAGCCGTTTCGCCCAGGCCGCGCTCTTCCACCGCCCCTCCGCCCACGGCCCCTCCAACCACCCTTCCATGTCGCCCTGAGCGGAGCGAAGGGCCTCGCCTCCCTTGTCGTCTCTCTGTCGCCCCCTCCCCACACCCTCTCTCCGTCGTCCACGCGTCTCCCCATCCAACCCCGCCAGCAACCCCAGCGCCTTTTCGACCCGCTCCTTCCGCCCCTCCACATCGCACTCCCCATAATCCCCCAGCGCCGCCGCGATCCGAGACACCGTGCGCTTCTGCTGGCCCTTCGCTATCTCCCCGGCCCTCTCCGCCCACCCCCGCGCATACTCCCCGATGCCCTGCCCAATCACCGCTGCATCGGGATACCCCCGCCTCGCCTCCACCTCCAGCGGCCCCGTCAGCCGCCGCACGACCTCGCGTAGATCATCCATAGCCGGCCTAATCTAACACATCGCTCCGGCCGCCGACAACCCGCGCCCCCGGCCGCTTGGAGCTCCGCCCATGTCGCCCGCCATGAGCAGGAAGACACATCAGGCCGTGCAACCTCTCTCCTACAACGAGTGATCGGAGACATGAATCGTGCGCGCCCTCGTCCTCTACGACACAGTCCACGGCAACACCGAGCAGATCGCCAATGCCATCGCCGAGGGTTTCGCAGGGGTAGGGGAGGTCCTTGTGAGGAGAACGGCGGATGGCCGGCCCGAAGAGGTCCAATCCGCCGACATCCTTGTCGCCGGCTGCCCCGTCCACGGTTGGAACATCTCCAAGCCCATGGGTAGGTTCCTCGACCGACTCGGAGCGCGTCGCTTCGAGGGGATGCGCGCTGCGACCTTCGATACGAAGTTCAAGCACGTGCTCGCCGGCGGCGCCGCCAAGAAGCTTGCGCGTCGCCTCCGCAAGCTTGGCCTTGAGATCGCTGCCGATCCACAGAGCTTCTTCGTGGCGGGCATGGAAGGGCCGCTCAGAGAAGGCGAGCTCGACCGCGCTCGCACCTTCGGCGCCGACCTCGCCGTGCGCCTTTCATCCTCGTAGGTCTCTCGCCTCCCAGGATGCCAGCGCGCCTCCGTCGAATCCAATGCTCCATGGGATCCCGCGGCGCGGCGCTTGTCATCTTATTGGTCGCTCTCAGCATGCCTGCGTTGGGGGCCCCCACCGACCTCCGCTCCGTCGTCGTCCGCGTCGAGGCCGCCATCGATCCCGTCTCCGCCGGGCCCGACCTCGCCGCCGATCTCGCCGCCCGCCAGCCCTGGACCCCCTACCAGGCTGAGATCGCCCGTCGCCTTCGCATCGGCAGCAGCGGCACCGGCTTCTTCGTGAACTCAGACGGCGACGTCGTGACCAACGCTCACGTCCTCCTCAGCGGCGTCCGCTACCGCGGCCTCTACTTCACCCATGCCGACTGGGACTCCATGACCCGTCTCCTCGAGGTCGTCCGCGACATCTGGGTGACTGTCGGAGAAGGGGAGGAGGAGCGCAGCTATCTCGCCCTCCCCATCGCCATCGCCGAAGACCTCGACCTGGCCGTTCTGCGGCTCTCCCGGCCCCCCGCCGACAAGACGCTTTTCCCGTACCTGGCTCTAGGAAACTCCGACGCCCTCGCCATCGGTCAAGCCGTTCGAGCCCTCGGCTTCCCCGAGGACGAGCTCCAGGAAACGTCCGGTCGGATTCTATCACTCATCCAGGGCGTCGCCGTCCACGAGCCGATGCAGCTCGTCCGCCGCACCGACCCTGACACGGGGGAGGAGATCGTCATCGTCGCCGGCACGAGCCCCGGCCCCATCGGTCGCCTCCAACACAGCGCGCCCGTGGGCCACGGCAGCAGCGGCTGTCCAATACTCGACAAACAGAACTGCGTTATCGGAGTCGGCTACGCCCTACTCTCAGATCGCCGGCCCGACGCCACCGAAGAGATGGGCCTTGCGGGGCTCAACCTCGCCATCGCTTCCAACGTGCTGGAGCGATTCCTCATAGGCAACTCGGTTCGGTTCGAGAGGGGCGCCCCGTGAGGATACTGCTCGTCCTGCTGGTGCTCGTGCTCTTGCCCGCAGTCGCCTCCGCCGACGGGGACCCCAGCACCCTCGAAGCGCATCTCGCGCGCTCCCCATACGACGACGCGGCCCGGCAGGATCTCGTCGCCGCCTATCGCCACTCCCGGGACTACGGGGCCGCCTACTACCACGCCGCATGGCTGGCCTGGCTTGCCGCCGGGCAGTATGCCGACTCCGATCTCGGCTCGGCCTTCCTGCGCAGGCGCGAGTTCCGAGATCGCGCCTCCCGCAGCGACACCCCCGGGCTCCAGCTGGCTCTCGCCGCCGTCGAGGCTCGACAGAAGCTGCACGACACGTGCTTCAACGGTGCCATCTCCCAGCAGGCGGGCCGTTTGCGCAAGGATATCTCAGACCTCCTGACGCGGGCCGCAAAGTCGGAGGCAGACGCCCCCAAGAACGACCCCCTCGCTCGCATCGCCCTCGCCCGCCTCGCCCTCACGCTCGACGACGCGCTCGTCTTCGAGAATACGAGCGCCAGCCGGCGGGCTCGCCCCGCGGTCCTACGTGCCGCCGCCAGCCGCGCTGCCGCCGTCGCCGCCTGGCTCCCCCAGGCCCCGGGCCCCCACTACACCCTGGCCGTGATCCGAGCGCGCCTCGCCGAGCTGGACAATCGTCCCGCTCTGTGGGACCTGGCGATAGCCGAGGCGCAGCGCGCCCTCCAGCTCGATCCCGACAACCCCCGGATCGTCGAGCTCCTGTGGACCCTCCATCTCCGCGCCGGCCGTTGGGGCGAAGCGAGGACATGGCAGAGCCGCGTCAACTCATCCGCCAACACATGTGACGCGGATTGAACAAACTTCGACCCGTGCGCGCTGGCGTCGAAACGGCGCGCACGGTAGAGTGATTCTGGCCGCAGTCGCGTCGAGAACCCTCTACTGGCCACCCACAAGCGCATACGTCTATTCGTGCGGCCGAAGGGGGGCAACCCGAGGTGGAGATCAAGTGTTCGCAGTGCGGGGCTGAGAACTGGCTCGAGAATCAAAGCCGGTGCATGGCGTGCGGCACAATCCTGCGCCGCTGCGCTGACTGTGTCAGCTACGACGCCTCAAACGAGCAATGCCGCACGCTGAAAGAAGACATCGGCAGCTACGAAGCACAGAATCCCAGCCTGCTCTCGGTCAGCACCAATTGCATCGGATACCGGTGCGCGCAGAAGGTCTGACAGAGGGTTTCCGGATCGGAGCGCCTGGCGCAGGATCTAGCCCCGCCGCGCTCGCTCCACTCGGAGCACATCGCTCAGCGCGCTGATCCGGTTGGCGATATCTTTGAGGTGACCGAGGCTCTTCACCTCGAGCCGCAGGGAGACGCGCGCCATCTTCGGCTTGCCCCCGGTCCTAACCCGCGCCTCCAGGATGTTCGTGCCCGCCTCGCTGATGATCCCCGTGATGTCGCTCGTCAGCCCCACTCGGTCCAACGCGTCCACCTCGATCGTCACCGGGAAATAGACGTCCGGGCCCAAAGTCCACTCCAACGGCATCAGCCGATCCGGTTCCCGTCGGGAGTAATAGGCCACGTTCGAGCACTCCGCTCGGTGCACGGTCATCCCCCGCCCCCGCGTGATGAACCCCACGATCGAGTCTCCCGGCACCGGGGCGCAGCATCGGGACAGCCTGAACAGCATGTCCGTCACCCCGCCTGCGCTGATCGCTACCCGAAGGCTCCCCTGGTCGCTCGCGCCGGTTCGCTTCTTGCGCTGCGCCTTCGGCGCCTCCCCTCTCAGCCTGCGAATCACGGTTTCGGCCGATATATCCCCGTAGCCGACCGCAGCGTGGATGTCCTCCACCGTGGTGTAGCTCAGCCGCGGCGCCAGCTCCGCCAGCGCCTTCTCGCTCAGGGTGGTGTCCCGGTTGAGCCCCAGCCGGGAGCATTCCTCCTCCAGCCGCTCCCGACCTCGGTCCACGCTCTCCTCGCGCTGCGCCCGCCTATACCACGACTTGATCCTGCTTCTCGCCTGCGAGCTCGCCACGAACGACAGCCAATCCAGACTGGGCCGAGCCTCCGGGCGCGAAGACGTCATGATCTCCGCCACGTCTCCATTCTTGAACACATAATCGAGCGGCATCATCCGCCCATTCACCTTCGCCCCCACGCACCGGTTGCCCACCTCCGTGTGGATGCGATAGGCGAAGTCCACCGGCGTCGATCCCGCCGGCAGATCGATCACATCTCCCTTCGGCGTGAACACGAACACCTGGTCCTTGAAGAGATCCAGCTTCAGCGACTCCAGCCACTCGTGCGGGTCCCGAAGGTCTGTGTGCAGATCCAGCAGCTGGCGGAGCCACGACAGCTTCGTGTCCGCCTCCAGGTCTCCACCCCGGCCTTCCTTGTACCGCCAGTGCGCCGCCACGCCGTACTCCGCGCGGCGGTGCATCGCCCAGGTCCGTATCTGAACCTCCATCGGCGCCCCGTTCGGCCCGACCGCCTTCGTGTGCAACGACTGGTACATGTTCGACTTGGGCTTCGCCACGTAATCCGTGAACATGTCCGGCAGGGGAAGCCACAGCGAATGCACCACCCCCAGCACCGTGTAGCACTCCGTTTCCGTGTTCACGATCACCCGAATCGCTTCCAGGTCCAGTATCTGATCGAAGTCCACGGCCTCCTTCTGCATCTTCAGGTAGATGCTGTAGAAGTGCTTCGGCCGTCCCTCGATCTCGGCCTCGATCCCCATCTCCGTCAGCCGCTCCCTGAGCTGAGCGATCGCCTCCCGGATTGCCGCCTCCCGCTCCTCCAGCGTCTGCGCCACCGCCTGCGCGATCTCCCGGTACTTCCTCGGCTCCAGATGCTGCAGCGCCAGATCCTCGAGCTCCCACTTGAACCGCCACACCCCCAGTCGATGCGCGATCGGCGCCAGAATCTGGAGCGTCTCCTGCGCCACCTCGATCCGTCTCTCCTTCGGCAGCGGATCCAGCGTCCGCATGTTGTGCAGCCGGTCCGCCAGCTTTATCAGAATCACGCGCAGGTCCTGCGCCATCGCCAGGAGCATCCGCCGCAGGTTCTCCGCTTGTCGCGCCCGCCCCGTGTCGAACTGGATCCGGCGCAGCTTCGTCACCCCGTCCACCAGCCCCGCGATCTCCTGCCCGAACGCCGCCTGCACCTCCTTCAGCTCCCGCCCCGTATCCTCCACCACATCGTGCAGCAGCGCCGCCGCCAGGGTCGCATCGTCCATCTCGAGTTCCGTCAGCAGCTTCGCCACCTCCAGGGGATGAACCACGTAGGCCTCGCCCGTCAGGCGCTTCTGGTCGTCGTGGGCCTCCATCGCGAACTCGTAGGCGCGCCGCAGCAGCGCCCGATCCACCTCGGGGTTGTACCGCGCCGCCAGCTCCAGCAGCTCTCCTATGTCCGTCGCCGACCTCTCAGTTGACCTTCCAGCCATCTCTCAGTCGCCGTCCCACAACGCTATATCCTCGACGTGGAGCTGTACCTTCGTCGTACCGTGCCACTCATCCACCCGCGCTCGAAAGCAGACGTCGGCCCTCCTCGCCGATTCGATCTCTTCCCGCAGCGCCCCCGCCCGAAACCAGATGCCGTCGACAGCGCCGCCGCTCTCTCCCCGAAGCTTCAGCGATAGGTGAGACCCGTCTCCCACGGGTTTCACCTCGTCCAGGCCGATCCCCCGCGTCACCAGCGTCGGAGTCGGGTTCCCCATCCCAAAGGGCGCCAGGCGGCTCAGCTCCTCCACCGCCTCCAGCGTCAAATCCTCCAGTGCCACCTCCGCGTCGATCTCGATCCGCCGCACGAGATCGTCCGGCGCGAGGCGCTCATCCGCCACCTCGTTGATCAGCCGCCTCAGCTCCTCCATTCGCCCCGCCTCGATCCCGAACCCGGCCGCGTAGCGGTGTCCCCCAAACCGGGTGAGCACGGCCGCGCACTCCCGCAGCGCCTCCCACAGGTTGAAGGCGCTGACGCTTCGGCCCGAGCCCTTCCCCACTCCGTCCGCGATCGCCACCAGCAAACACGGCCGGTGGTGGCGATCCACCAGCCGGGAGGCCACGATCCCGATCACCCCCGGGTGCCACCCCTCTGACCCCAACACGATGACCTTCTCCCGGTCCAGATCGAGCCCCGAGGCAACCATCGCCTCCGCCTCTTCCAGGGTCTTGCGCTCCTCCGCCCGCCGCGCCTCGTTGTGCTCCGAGAGCTGCGCCGCCAGCGCCTGTGCTTCGCCCCGGTCCCCGGTCAGCAGCAGCCTCACGGCCGCCTGCGCGTCCTCCATCCGTCCCGCCGCATTGATTCGCGGCGCCAGGCCGAAGGCGACGTCCCGCGCCTTCACCGGTCGCTCTCGACCCACCCCCGCCGCCCGCATCAGCTCCCTGATGCCCACCTTCCTGCTCGTCGCCAGTCGGCGAAGCCCGTGCTGCACGAAGAGCCGGTTCTCCCCCAGCAGCGGCACCACATCCCCCACCGTCCCCAGGCACACGAGGTCGAGGAATTTCAGCTCCGCCCCCTCCGGCACCTCCCTCGCCCGGGCAAGCGCCGCCACCAGCTTGAACGCCACCCCGACCCCTGCCAGGTCCTTGAACGGATACTCGCAGTCCGCCCGCCAGGGGTTCAACACCGGCACCTCCGGTAGCTCGTCGCCCAGCCGATGGTGGTCCGTCACCACCATCTCCAGCCCCAGCTCCCGCGCCAGCGCGATAGGCGCCACCGCCGTGCTGCCGCAGTCGACGGTGATCAGCAGGTCCACCCCTTCCGCATGCGCCTGCCGCACCGCCTCCTCGTTCACCCCGTACCCCTCGTCGATCCGGTGCGGGATGTAGAAGTCCACCTTCCCGCCAAGCCCCGTGAGCGCCCTCATGAGCAGCGCCGTCGCGCACACCCCGTCCACATCGTAGTCCCCGTATATGCGTATCCGCGCCCCCCGCTTCAAGGCCGCGTCGACCGCGGCCACGGCCCGATCCATATCCTTCATCTGGAATGGGTCGATCAAGCCTCCGAGGTCGTGCCCCAGGAAAATCCGCGCCTGCTCCGCCTCAGATATCCCTCGGCACACCAGCGCCCGCGCCGTCATCGAGCACACCCCCAGCCCCGCACGAAGCCGCTCCACCGTCCCCCCATCATCGATGGTTCTCAGAACCCAACGCGACCCCGTGAGGCTCCGCCGTCCCGGCTCAGCCATCGTCTCGCTTCGGCTCCACGTGGATCAAGATCTCCGCCCTGGGGATGATCCTCCGGAGGTCCTGCTCCAGATGATCGCAGAGGGCGTGGGAATGAGCCACCGACTGCTGGCCCGGGACCTCCAGATGGAGATCGATGTACCGTTCCGGCCCCGCCTGTCGCGTTCGCAAGCGGTGATATCCGCTCAGCTCCGGGTAGTGCTCCATCAGGAGCTGCTCGATCAGCTCCACCTCCGCCGCGGGCAGAGAGCGATCCACAAGGTGGTTGTACGAGCGCCGTATGATGTCGACCGCCGCCCGGATAATCACGAGCGCAATCCCAATCGCCACGATAGGGTCGATGTGATGGATTTCAGGGAACCCGGCCCAGGTGCCGACCGCGATAACGGCCATCCCGACCAGCACTCCCACCGACGTCCATACATCCGTGCGCAGATGCCATGCGTCCGCCTCCAGCGCCAGGGAGTCCGTCTCCTCCGAGACGCGAAACAGCATCCGAGACACGAGCACGTTCACAACCGCCGAGATACCCATGACGAGCACGCCGAGCAGCGGCCCCCGGATCTCGGTCTCCCCCGAGATGAGCCTCCCCGTTGCGCCCCACAAGATCAACCCCACCGCCGCCAGGATCAGCAGCCCCTCTGCCAAGCCGGACAGGCTCTCGTACTTCCCATGACCGAAGTTGTGGTCCGCGTCCGCCGGCTCTCGCCCCTTGCGGACCGCCAGCAAGGCCATCACGGCCGCCGCCAGGTCTAGCCCAGAGTGGAGCGCCTCCGAGAGGATGCTGACCGACCCGGTGAACAGGCCGGCCGCAAGCTTTCCGCCCGTCAGAAAGAGATTGGAGAAGACAGAGGTGAGGGCCGCGCGAGCCGTCTGTTTCCGCGCCCCCGCGCCTCCTGTCGGGCTCATGTGGATATCTCCACGCCGAAGGCTAGAACCGCCGCTTTCGCTTTCGGCCCGCCTTCAGCTTCTTCCGCTCAGATCGAGGAGCGCGCTCCTGACTCTGGCCGGCGGCCGGTGCCTCTCCCGCTGGTTCCCCTTCCTCCGCCGTCGCTTCCGCTGTCTCTCGCTCCGCCGGCTCCTGCGCCAGCGGCTTCGGAGCGACCCGCACTCGCTGCCGCACCGGACCGGCCCGCTCGGCCATCTCTCTCACAGCCCGGCCGCCCGCCCGTTTCCCCGCCAGCTTCCGCTCCTCCCGGTTCTTCAGCACGACCAGCAACTGCGCCGCGTTGAAGATCGATGAGTACCCGCCCGCCACCATTCCCACAATCAGCGCAAAAGTGAAGCTCCGAAGGGACACACCTCCGAGCAGATATACCGCGACCAGCACGAGCAACACCGTCAGGACCGTGTTCACCGACCGCGCCATCGTCTCCAACAATGAGATATTCGCCGTCTCCGCGAACGTGCTCCCCTTGCGCAGCCGCAGATTCTCCCTAATGCGGTCGAAGATCACGATCGTGTCGTGCACCGAGTACCCCACCACCGTCAGCGCCGCCGCCACGAACGGGCTGTTGATCTCCTTCTGCGTGATGGCGAACACGCCGATCAGCACGAGCACGTCGTGCACCAGCGCCACCAGCGCCGATCCCGCCCAGGTGAAATCAAAATACCGAATCCGAATCCAGATCAGGATGAAGAGACAGCCCCACGCAACAGCCAGCATCGCGTTCCGAATCAGCTCCTTGCTCACGACGGGGCTGACCATCTCGCCCGCGATCTCCTCGACCCCGGGGAAGCTCGCCTGCAGCGAAGGCAGCATCTTGCCCCGCTGCTCGGTCAGCACCGCGTCCGAGTCCTGACCCGCCCGCGGCTCCACTCGCGTCCTTACGAGCAACTGCTCGGTCCGCGTCGCCGTACCCGCAAGCTGAAGCTGTGCCTCCACACCGGACGACCTTATCGCCTCTCGCGCCTCCGCTAGCGTCGCCGTCTCCTGTCCCTGAGGCACCGGCTGCTCGAACTGATACGTCACCAGCCCTCCGCCCGTGAAGTCGATCCCGAAGTTGAGGCCCCGAACCCCCAAGAAGGCGATGCCGGTCGCGATCATCGCCATCGACAGGCTGAACCATAGCCACCGGTTCCCGACCAGGTCCCACTTGCGTCCGCGAAAAAGGTCTACCACGATTCCTCTCCCAAGTCTGCGCGGCGCTCAGCCATCCTCAGGCCTTTCCAACCTCGCTCGGCGACACCCCAAACAATCCGACGTTCTGCGCCAGAGACGTATTCATCACGATGTTCACGAACAGCCTCGTCACCGTCACCGCCGTAAACAGGCTCACCGCCACCCCGATGATCAGCGCCACCGCAAAGCCCTTGATCGGCCCGGTGCCGAAGTAGAAGAGCACGAACCCGGTCCCGATGCTGCATACATTCGAGTCCAGAATCGCAGCCCACGCCCGCTTGAAGGCCGCCTCCACCGCGGAGCGCATCGTCTTCCCCGTGCGAATCTCCTCCTTCAGGCGCTCGAAGATAATGATGTTCGCATCCACCGCCATACCGATGGACAGGATCACCGCCAGAATCCCGGGCAGCGTCAGCACCTGGTTCACGAGCTTGATCGCTCCCATCAGCAGAATCACGTAGATGATCAGCGCCACGTCAGCCAGCAGCCCCGGCAGCCGATAGTAGAGCACCATGAAAACCAGCACCGCCGCCAGCCCGATCAGCCCCGCATAGAGGCTCTTCTGCAGCGCGTCCTGCCCCAGCTGCGCGCTCACCGTCCGGTTCTCGATGTACGCCAGGTCGAACGGAAGCGCACCTGCATTCAGCAGAATGCTCAGGTCGCGCGCCTCCTCCAGACCCCCCGGCTTGTCGAATCCACCCTCGATAACGCCCTCGCGGCGGATCGTGCTCCGCACCACCGGCGCCGTAATCAGCCTCCCGTCCAGCACGATCGCAAGGTAGTGCTTGACGTGCGCCCGCGTGAACTCCTCGAACGTCTTCGCCGCATCGCCCTGGAGCTCGAAGGTCACCTGCGTCTGTTGGCCCGCCATCGCCACCACTCGCGAGGTCGGCTTCAGATCCCGCCCCGTTACGATCACCGGCGACTCGTCGATCACCTGCGCCGTCGGCACGTCTTTGCCCGTCGGATCGCGGAACGTATACACTCGCTCGTTCGCCACCTCGGTGACGTCCGGACCCCGCTCCCCATAGGCGTATTTCCGCGGCACGTGCCGGAGCTGCAGGACGGCCGTCTGGCGAATCAGCTCCTTCGCTTTCTCCGGATCCTTCACCCCCGGAAGCTCCACCACCAGCCGGTCCGGCGGCTGCCGCTGGATCACCGGCTCCGTAACCCCGTAGGCGTTCACCCGCTCCTCGATAATACGCTCGATGCTCGTCAAGTTGTCGCGCGTGATCGGCTGGCGCTCCGCCATCTTCGTCTCGAGGCCGGGAAGCCGCTCCGCCAGCAAGCCCTTGATGATCTCCGCCTGCCGGGCGACATCCGTGTTCTCCTCCAGCCGCGTCTCCACCACGACTCGATCCCCGCGGAGCTGCACCTCCCTCTTCGCCGTCCCAATCGCCTCGGCCGGGAGGAGACTTACGATCTCGGCGTACAGCTCCGTCCGCTCCTCTCCCGACAGCGGCTCGCCCAGCTCCGGCGCCGAGAACTCATACACCGCCTGCCCCTGCGCCTGGAGAACGAGATGGCTGCCGCCGCGAAGATCCAACCCCAGTGTGATCCCCAGGTGCGGCCTGTAGAAGCGCAACGGGCCCACTTGCTTCAACGGCGAAATCGCCTTGCCCGTATTCGGGTCCGTCCGGTCCCGCAGCTTCACCGGCTCGAATACTCCGATCACGGCCAAGACGACAAGTATGAGAACTCCGATAAGCCACCAGCGCGTGCGGGCCTGCATATGGTGAGCCTTTCGCCTTCCGCGCCGGGCAGGCGCGTAAAAAAGTTCCCGAAGCTGGATCCGTGCCTTCGGCGGCAGGCCGCTTCGGTTCAGCGCATTATACCGGCACACGTCCCTCACTGTCAAACGCGACGGCAGCCCTCCAAGCGCTCCAACATTCGCCCGAACGCGGCAGGGAGACTTCATCCTCTCGCCGTAAGTACACGGGTACGGGGCGAACGGTTTGCTGCCCCCACGACATCCAAGGAGCACCCAATGTACATCGAGGAAATCATAGCGAGAGAAATCCTGGATTCTCGAGGCAATCCTACCGTCGAGGTCGATGTCTATCTAGAGGAAGGACTGATGGGCCGTGCCTCCGTCCCTTCGGGCGCCTCCACGGGCACCCGCGAAGCGGTCGAGCTGCGAGACGCCGACGCCGAGCGCTACGGTGGCAAGGGCGTTCAGCGAGCGGTGGAAAACGTCAACGACGTCATCGCCAACGAGATCACCGGAATGCTCGTCACCGACCAGGCCATGATCGACCGCCTCATGATCGAGCTGGACGGCACCCCCAACAAGGGTAAGCTCGGCGCCAATGCCATACTCGGCGTCTCACTCGCCGTCGCCAAGGCCGCCGCCGCCTGGACCGGGCTGCCTCTCTATCGCTACCTCGGCGGGCCCGGCGCGCGCCGCCTGCCCATCCCGATGATGAACATCCTCAACGGCGGCAAGCACGCCGACAACAACGTAGACCTCCAGGAGTTCATGGTCATGCCCGTCGGCGCCGGCAGCTTCCACGACGCCCTCCGCATCGGCACCGGCGTCTATCACGCCCTGAAGAAGGTCCTCGCCGCCGAGAACATGAGCACCGCCGTCGGCGACGAGGGTGGCTTCGCTCCCAACCTCCCCAACAACGAGGCCGCCATCCAGGCCATCATCCGCGCCATCGAGGGAGCGGGCTACTCGCCCGGCGTCGACGCCTCCATCGCCCTCGACCCCGCCGCCAGCGAGTTCTTCAAGGACGGCAAGTACGACCTCGCCGGCGAAGGGAAAGTCCTCACCTCCGCCGAGATGGTCGACTACTACGCCGCCCTCGTCGACAAGTACCCCATCGTCTCCATCGAAGACGGCCTCGCCGAGGACGACTGGGAGGGCTGGGCCCTTCTCACCAAGAAGCTCGGAAAGGCCGTCCAGCTCGTCGGCGACGACCTCTTCGTCACCAATACCGAGTACCTCCGCAAGGGCATAGAGGTCGGCGTCGCCAACTCCATCCTCATCAAGGTCAACCAGATCGGCACCCTCACTGAAACCCTCGACGCCATCGAGATGGCGAAGCGCGCCACCTATACCGCTGTCGTCTCCCATCGCTCCGGCGAGACCGAAGACGCCACCATCGCCGACATCGCCGTCGCCACCAACGCCGGGCAGATCAAGACCGGCGCCCCCGCCCGCACCGACCGCGTGGCCAAGTACAACCAGCTCCTGCGCATCGAGGAAGAGCTCGAGCATCTCTCCCAGTTCGGCGGTCCCGACGTCTTCTACAACCTCAAATAGGTCCGGCGGCGCCCGCTCCCCTCGGAGCGTACGCCTGAGCCTCCATCTTCACGGCCCGACCCCCTGTAAATGGTGGCCGGGCCGAACAGGATTTCCGGAAGGGTCAGGGAACGCTCCAAGCGTAGCCGGACCCTCTGGGGTTGCTAAGCTGCGGAGAGGAGGCGAGCCACGTGCAGATCATGTGTCCGAAGTGCAAGCAGGTCCAGGACGTGGACAACCGCACCGCCACCTGCCCTGCCTGCCGCACCGTCATTCGACGCTGCCTGGACTGTGACAAGTACGACAGCCGAGTCTCTTTATGCCGCGCCTTCAACCGTCCCATCGACACCGGAGAGGCGAACTACCCAACCTTCTCCTCTGACAGCACCTACTGCAGAGAGTATCTCCCTGCCGTTTCTGTAAGCTAGAACGCATTTCATAGCTCTCACTCGGCTCGCCGTCCACAAGAGACGCTGGCATGAAATGCGGTTGCTGCACCCTGGCGGCTTGTGCTGCTGTGCCATAATCTCCATCTGAGGTTATGAAACAGCTTCGAGCAACCCGCCTGCGCCGTTTCCCGTGCCGCCCTGGCGGGTAAAATACTATCGGTCGCCGTTCCGGTCTGTCCTTTCGTGCAGCAGATGGTCGCCTGGACCATCTGGAAAGGGGAGGATGGACATGGGAATCGACTTCAGGCGCGCACGCCGTGCGCTCAGAGCCGCCGGAGCCGGAGGCACCTCAATCTGCGGTACGGCCTGGCCCTTCGGCCGCGAGCGACGGCTGCGAAACGCGCTTCGGCGTCGGCTCGCAATCCTGGAAGCCAAAAATGCCGTCGTCGATTTCCTGTTCCGGACTCAGACGCCGCTCGCCGAGCTCCATCTTTTCGCCCTCGACCATATCCAAAGAGGCCTCGAGGACCCCGACGCGCGAAAGACCATCATCGCCGTCAGTCCCAGCCGAGAGGTCATCGAGGAAGAGATCGTCTCCCGCTCCGGCGCCGAGATAGGCCGTTCTCTCGACGATGCCCTGTCAGAACTCGTGCGCGACGGCGTCGCCCTCCAGGTCCCCGGCAAAGACGTCCTTTCCACCCACGATGTCTACGTCGCCGTCCAGCGCGGGCGGCGGCCCCACTACGATACCGCAGAGCTGAGCCGCCTCGTTCGAGAGGGGCTGAGCTATGGCGCGCAGCTTCGCACCCGCGCCAGGCGCGAGGCGTCGAGCACTTCGAGCCGCAGCTACGACCTTTGAGCCAGGCCTGTCGGGAACCCCTCTGTCCCGACGGGCGCTCGAAGGCCAACCTCGACGCGGCGCGAGAAAGCGGGGCGCACACAGTGCGCCCCGCTCTGTCTTGCCCCTTCGCCGGCCGCGTCTCAAGTGAGATCAGGACCCTGGCACAGCGCCCGCCGCCTCCGCATCAGTGTCTCCGCCCGCCTTCTCACGGGAGAACACGATTCGTCGCTCACCGGGTCGCACATACCCCAGGCGACGCGCCGCCGCCTCTTGTCCCGCCTCCGTCGCCGCCTGCTCCTTGTAGAGCTCCAGCTCCCCCTGCTCGAAAACCAGCGTCGCCTTCTTCATCCCCAGGTGCGCCATCCGATCCGATTGTGCCCGGATCGTGCTGAGCTGCGCCAAGAGCTTAGCCAGCCCCAGCATCAGAACCAGCACTACGAGGCCGATGAACACACCTCCCCTCAGCCTTCGCCGTCCCCGTCTTCCCCTGCTCGGCAGTGGCCGCACCTGACGTCCTCAGAACCTGTGATACTTTCCCACGACCTCGACCTTGATCAAATTCGTCATGCCCGCGACCCCCGCCGGCACGCCCGCCGTGATCACCACGACGTCGTTCTCGGCCACCAGGCCCTCCTCTCGCGCCCGGGCAATCGCGTGGAGAATGAGCTCGTCCGTGCTCTTCCCCCGTTTGGCCAACAAAGCATGCACCCCCCACGCCAACGCCAATCGTCTCTGTGTTGCCACATCCGGCGTCACCGCTATTATCGGCGCCTCGGGCCGGTGCATCGCCACCATGAAGGCGGTGTGTCCCGTGGTCGTCGCCGTAATGATCGCTCGCGCCCCGAGGTCGTGCGCAAGGTTCACCGTCGCCTGGCTGATGCCGTCAGTCACCGTCACGCAGGGCCACTGACTCGACTCTGCCAGCCGTTCCGCGAAGTCGAACGCCGCCTCCGCCCGCGCCGCCACTTGCGCCATCACCTTCACCGCCTCAACGGGATAGCGCCCGATCGCCGTCTCTCCCGACAGCATCACCGCATCCGTGCCGTCCAGGACCGCGTTCGCAACGTCGCTCACCTCCGCCCGCGTCGGCCGCGGGCTATCGATCATCGACTCCAGCATCTGGGTCGCCGTCACCACAGGCTTCCCGGTCGCGTTGCAGCACTGGATAATGGACTTCTGAAGCAACGGCACCCTTTCGAGCGGAAGCTCGATGCCCAGATCGCCCCGCGCGACCATCACCCCATCCGCGGCCTCGACGATCTCCTCCAGGTGGTCTATCGCCTCATGCTGCTCGATCTTCGCCATCAGCCGGACGGACTTCCCCGACCGCTCCATCTCCCGTCGCAGCGGCTCCAGGTCCTTCGCCCTCCTGACGAACGACATCGCCACCCAGTCCACCCCGCGCTCGAGCCCGAACCTCAGGTCGGCCAGATCTTTCCGCGTCACCGTCTCAACCGGCAGATCCACATCGGGCAGGTGCACCCCCTGGTGAGACCGCAGCACCCCTCCCACCCGCACCCGGCAGCGCACCTCCGTCTCACTCGTACCCAGCACCGTCAGCTCGATTCGCCCGTCGCCCAGCAGCACGCGCTGCCCCGCTTTCAGAGCCCTCGGAGCCTCCGGCACGGGCAGCGGTATCCGATCCGCCTCCGGCCTCGAGGCCGCGCTCAGCACCACCTCGCCGCGTGCCTTCAGCTCCAGCCCCTCCTCAGGCAGCTCCCCGACCCTTAGCTTCGGCCCCGCCAGGTCCTGGAGTATCCCGATGGGCCGCTCCAGCTTCCTCTCCACCGCACGGATCGCGGCGATGGTTCTGCCGTGCTGCGCCTGATCGCCGTGCGAGAAGTTGAGCCGCGCCACATCCATGCCGGCCCGAACCAGCCGCTCCAGCATTCGCCGCGAGAAGCTCGCCGGCCCAATCGTGCACACGATCTTCGTTCGCCGCCTCTTCCCTGACGATCGCCTCTTTCTTGCTCCCATCGCCGCCCTCCGTCATGCACAGCGGCGGCCAGCTCTCGCGGCCGCCGCTGTGATGGTCTGACTCGTAGCGCGGGTTCATCCCGCGCCGTCGCGAGACGCTACTGTCCCGATGCCTCCGCTTCGGCGGGGGCCGCTCCCGGCTCCGTCTGGGCCTCGCCGCCGCTGCCGCCTTCACGTCTGCTGCCTCGCCGGCCTCGACGACCTTGCCGTTCGCCTTCGCCCTCTGCACCCGGTTCGCTCACCGCCGCGCCCCGGCCTCCGCCTCGACCGCCTCCGCCTCCTCCCCCCATCGTCGGTGTCGGCGGGGCCGTCATCCGCATCCAGACGAAGGCCACGGCCGCTACCAACACAAGGATCACGATGACTGCAACAACAGGCGACACATTCTTCTGCATTCTGCCTCTCCCGTCACCTCAGCAATAGCAGCCCCCAAAGCGCATGGACACCCAGATCGCAGAACGCCGCGACGACTCGCCACGAGTCCTGTTGGCGCCACCGGCTCCGAGGCCGCACTATACTACCATATGCTCGCTCCCATGACGAAAACCTTGGCCCATTCGCATGGCCAGTCATACACCACACAATGAGACTCCGCCCGCCGGCGCGAGGTTCCGCCTTCGGGACGGGGAAAAGACTCGGCAGGCTCTCATCGGGAGAATGCACCGTGCGCGCCGCTGTCTTCCCTGCGCCCGAGATCTGCGAAATCGTCGAGCGAGAGCTGCCCGCGCCCGCCGAGCAGCAGGTCCTCCTCCGCGTCGAGGCCTGTGGCCTATGCGGCACCGACGGCCACATCTACCGGGGTCGATTCCCCGCCCGCTTCCCGCTCATCGCGGGCCACGAGTTCGCCGGCGTTGTGGAAGACGTCGGTGCCGGCGTTCCCTTCCTCCGCCCCGGCGACCGCGTCGCCATCGACCCCAACATCTGCTGCGGCTCCTGTCGCCCCTGTCGTCGCGGCCTCGTGCACCTCTGCCGAAACCTCGCCGCCGTCGGCGTCACCCAGGACGGCGGCTTCGCCACACACTGCCTCCTGCCCGCCAGACAATGCCACAAAGTGCCCTCCCACATGCCCTTCGACATCGCGGCCATGGCCGAACCTGTCGCCTGCTGCCTCCACGGCATCGACCGGGCGCGCATTCAAAGCGGGGATGTCGTCCTCCTCGTGGGGGCCGGCGCCATCGGGCTCATCCTCCTCCAGCTCGCCCTTCTCCAGGGCGCAGCCGTCACCATCGTTTCCGAGATCAACCCCGACAAGCGAGCCGTGGCCGAACGCTTCGGCGCCACCACCGTTGTGGACCCCCAAAAGGACGACCTCGAAAAGATCGTACAGGCCGCCACCGAGGGCGCCGGCCCGGACGTCGTCATCGAATGCGTGGGCGGCTGCCAGACCGCCCAGCAGGCCTTCGACCTCGCCGGCGAAGGGGGCCGCGTGCTCCTCTTCGGCGTCGCCCCCGAAGAGGCCCGCATCAGCGTCTCCCCCTATCAGATCTACCGCAAGGAAATCTGCCTCACCGGCAGCTTCACCAACCCCTTCACCCACGCCCGCGCCCTCGCCCTCCTCGCCTCCGGTCGCCTCCACGTCGAAGAGCTCATCAGCCACCGGGTGCCTCTCGACCAGGTGCCCCGGGGCATCGACCTCCTCGAATCCGGCGCCGCCACCAAAGTCCTCGTCCAACCTCAAGGGCTCCGCTAGCCAGAACCAATCCCCCTCCCGCCGCGTCTAAGAAAGGGATGGCCAAGCGGCCTGCAGAACCCTGGCATCTCGGCCAATGAAGATCGTCAGAGGGGATCGCACGCGCACATGACACCCGAAGCCCTCGGCATCATCGAGCGCATCTTCAAGGCGATGATCTTCGTCCCGATGATCGGCCTTGTCGGCTGGTGGATCTTCACCAACTGGCTCGACCGCACGCTCACGCTCGAAGAAGCGGTGACCGGCTTCTTCCTCCTCGGCGCCGCCTTCGCCCTCGGCGTCATCTCCATCATATCCGGCGGCTGGGGCTTCCTCGGCGTCATCGCCGTCGTCTACCTCGCCCTCGTCGCCCTCCTCGTCTGGGAGTACATCTACTGGCGCCGACGCGAGAGAGAGCACCACCTATCCGAGATCGCCCGCTACCAGCAGGCCATCGAGCAGGACCCCACCAACGCCGCCGCCTACTCCTTCCTCGGGGAGAACCTGCTCAGGCTCAGGCGCTTCGATGAGGCCCAGGAAGCTTTCGAGGAGGCACTCCAGCTCGACCCCAAATCAAAGCGCGACCGCCGCCTCCTCCGCCTCGCCAGAGAACGCCGGCCCCAGTACCCCTGGAGACGAACCGACTAGCTCTCCCCAGCCATCCTCCCGCATCTCCACCTCATTCCCCCGGCTCGATCTCCACCCCCGGCCGCGCCGTCGGCGCCTTCGGCTGCATGATCAGCCCCGGATGCAGCGTCCGCTGAAGCGTCACGAACACCTCGATCCCCGGCTCCCGCGCCTCGCCCGACAGCGGCTCCCCCTCATCCACGGGTTTGGCCACCGACATCATGTCGAGCTGGAGCTGAAAGAGATTGTCCGGGCTCCCCCACATCGCCTGAAAGACATCCCTCGCCTCGTTCTTCGCCACCTGCCGCACCCACCGCGGCTCCCCCCGATGCAGCGGCATCCACCCCTTCGGTTCCAGCTCGTTGCTGTAGAAGTAGTAGACCGACTTCGACGGGTAGTCCTCATTCAGCGTGAACCAGTACTTCCGAAACCCCAGGTTCGCCGAGTGCTGCTCCTCGATATTCTCAGTTCCCGGATAGTGCACCAGCTCCGGCGTGCTCTTCCCACCCGCCCTCTCGGCTCTCCCCTGCCACCTCGCCGCGACGACCAGAATCGCCACCCAGATAGCGGCCACCACCGCGACCGTTCGAATCAGCTCCCGTCGATTCAGCTTCATACCCCATCATTTCCACTCCCCCAGCCCCCCGCCTCCCCGCCGAGGCCGTGCGGCGGGCATCCCCACCGCCTGTTCGGCAGGAGCTTGCCTCCTGCCCCGGCCGTCCCGCCAGAGATACGCCCCCGTGCCCGCCCACCTCTCGCATCGCGTGAAAGTGACTCAGTGGCGTGCTCCGACAGATACGCCAAACGTGAGTGAGGGGAGTGCAGAGGGGGTGAAAAGGGAGCTTGCCCTGAGCGAAGCGAATGGGTCCCCCCGGCTTCCAAGCTCGGCCCTCTGCCTCTACCCTCTCGCCGCCCGCAGCGTGTGCGCTGCGGCTACGAGGAACACTGCGCCGAGCGCGAGGAGGAAGGCAGCGCAGGCGACATAGATACCTCGCATGATTGTGGGGGAGAGCAGGCTTCGACCTGCGCCGAGGGCGAGCGAGACCGCCGAGTACCAGAGCACATCCGAGAGGATGTGACCCGTGAAGTACGTGGCGCCGCCGGCGCTGCCGCGGCGAACCGCCCATCCCGTATGCGCCGCCCCGATGGTGGCCCACCACAGCCACCAGTATGGATTCGCCATACTCATGAGAGCCCCGAGCCAGACCAGCCGCAGCCACCCGCCCGATCCCGCCATCCCTTCCCCAGCCGCGCGCAGCGCCTCGGTTGCCGCCTGTCCGGGGATGAGGAACGTCTGGTACCCGAGATAGACCAGCACCGCGCCGCCGACCAGCCCGATGATCCCCCGTGCCCGCGGCGCCCGCGCGAACCGGATGCTGCCCGTGATGAGGAGAGCGATAGCGACCAATTCGAGGAGAGCGTGCCCGATCATCATCACAGGCCCCGCGCTCCACCCCGTTCGCATCGTCTCCCGCACCACGACCGCTAGCAGCGACCCCGGCACCACCGCACCGGAGAACCCCGTCACCAGCGCCACGCCGAAGACCACCGGTAGCGTCGCATGCGCCGGCAGCCTTGCCGCAACCTCGGGGCCGCTGTCCTCAGGCGTCGTCATCGCTCAAATCCACCTCGCCGGGCCGTTCTGTAGGGCGGGCATTCCCATGCCCGCCGTTCCGTTGATGTTGCTTCGGTAGCTCGCTGCCGAAGCCCTCCCGCCGGCCATCTATCCCTTACGCGAACGCTCCTCGGCCGTCGGCCGTTTTGTAGGGCTAGCGTGCCTACGCCAGCCCAGCCGCCGCAGGCGGCTCCTGTAGGGCGCGCATGTCTCCGCATGCGCGCCGGCCGTTTGCCCTTCCCGGTACCGCAGGCTTCAGCCTGCATCCGTAACCGTTTCGGTACCACAGGCTTGCAGCCTGCGCAGGCGGCCCAGCCGCCTCTGGTGGGACAGGCTCCCAGCCTGTCACGCGCCGGACCTGTGGGAGCCCCGTCCTCGGGGCGATCTCGCGCATTATCCAGTAGCAGCGACACTTGTCCATCTCCGGCGGATTCCTCCTGCCTCTCTCCCAACTTCACCCGCCGGCTGTCTGGCGGGCACTCCATCCCCTCCTGTCATCCCGAACGAACGTGAGGCCTGCCCTGAGCGTAGTCGAACGGGGATCTCAACACCCTTCGTCGCGCGCTCTACTCCCCGCGCTCCCCAAGAAGGCGGTTGGCGAGAGGGCGGGGGTGGTGTAGAATGGGGGATGGAGGGGGGGTGCCTATGAGCGACGAGGACCCGGGACTCGAGGGACAGGCCGAGGCGGGGGCGGCCCCGCAGTTTCCAGATGAGGACCAACTGGAGGCGACGCGGCGTATCGCCTACTGCCTCAGCATCGATATGGTCGGCTCGACGGAACAGGGTCTCTCCCTCACCAGCCCTCAGCTCGCGCGGTTCAACAAGGCGCTGGTTCGTCAGATCGTCCCGTACATCAACGGCGTGGGACTCGCGCACGCCCTCCTCAAGTTCACGGGGGATGGGTGGCTGGTTGTCACGCACGACCTGGAGGACGTCGAACCCCTTTGCTGCCTCGCGACGATCATGGCCGCGAAGTGCCGGGACGAGATAGCTCGCTTGAGCGACCTGTCTCCTGAGAAGATCCCGCCGCTTCGGCTGGCGATAGGCTCCGGAAGGGACCTGCATGTGCGCCTACCCAAGGGTCAACTCGACTACGTCGGCGATAGCGCCCGCCGGGCCACGCGCGCGATGCAATGGTGTCAGACTGGGTGTGAGCCTGCTGAGGTGCTGATCTGCGAGGCGATCAGGGACATAGTCGGCCGGGATTTCGACGGCCCTCGCCAGGACGTCACTCAAATCCGAGAGAGGCCCAAGAAATGGGAAGAGAACTTCGCTCTGTACGTGCTGGGTGACCCTCGCGCGGAACTGGTGGGAGACGCAGATGCGCCTGACTGCTATGCCTATTTGTTTGGTGTGATGGGCCGCACACGGGAGGCCGCCAACGTTCTCGAAGGGGCCGCGCGGGCCGTTCAAGCGAAGTTGCCGCCGCCGGGGCTTGACTCGGACACCGTCGTCCATCGGTGGAACCGGCTGCTGGCCGGGGTATCGTCGTATGCTGAGGCCGAGCGCGTATTCGGTGAAATGCGAGAATCGGGCAGTGTTCCAGACGTGTACAGCCACAGCATACTCATGGCGAAGGCGCCGAGCTATGGGGAAGCGGAGCAGTGGTTCAAGGCGATGAAGGCGGCGGGGGTGGCGCCGGACGTGGTCAGCTACAACACGCTGGTCTCGAAGGCGCCGAGCTATGGGGAAGCGGAGCAGTGGTTCAAGGCGATGAAGGCGGCGGGGGTGGCGCCGGACGTGGTCAGCTACAACACGCTGATCTCGAAGGCGCCGAGCTATGGGGAAGCGGAGCAGTGGTTCAAGGCGATGAAGGCGGCGGGGGTGGCGCCGGACGTGTTCAGCTACAGCACGCTGGTCTCGAAGGCGCCGAGCTATGGGGAAGCGGAGCAGTGGTTCAAGGCGATGAAGGCGGCGGGGGTGGCGCCGGACGTGGTGAGCTACAACACGCTGATCTCGAAGGCGCCCAGCTATGGGGAAGCGGAGCGGTGGCTGGAGGCGATGGAGAAGGCGGGGGTGGCGCCGAACGTGGTGAGCTACAGCACGCTGATCTCGAAGGCGCCCAGCTATGGGGAAGCGGAGCGGTGGCTGGAGGCGATGGAGAAGGCGGGGGTGCCGCCGGACGTGGTGAGCTACAACACGCTGATGTCGAAAGCGCCGAGCTACGCCGAGGCGGAGAAGTGGTTCGAAGCGATGGGGGCTGCGGGGGCGGCGCCGGACGTCTTCAGCTTCAGCACGCTGATGGCGAAGGCCTCGACGTACGCGGAAGCAAAGGCGGCGCTGGAGGCGATGGAGGCGGCGGGGGTGGCGCCGGACGTGGTTAGCTACACAACTTTGACAGCGAAGGCCTCGAGCCGGGAGCAAGCGCAGGAGGCGTTCCAGAGGATGATAGCCGCCGGGGTCAGGCCCAATGAGAGGACGTACAGCGCGCTCCGCCGGAAGGGGATCACGCGCGAGGAGGCCGAGGAGCTGGTGCGCGGCGGGGAGGGATGAGAGCGCGCTGGAGATCGACCTGGCGTCCTTTGGGGCGGAGCATCCGGACGTGGCTATCGACCTGAACAACCTGGCCGGGGTGCTGGAGGCACAGGGGGACCTGGCGGGAGCGTTTTGAGCGGGCGCTGGAGATCGACCTGGCGAGTTATGGGCCAGAGCATCCGAACGTGGCGATCCGGCTGAGCAACCTGGCTACAGTGCTTCGGGATCAGGGGGACCTGGCGGGGGCGCGGGAGCGGTATGAGCGGGCGCTGGAGATCGACCTCGCGGCCTACGGGCCGGAGCATCCGAAGGTGGCCATCCGGCTCAACAACCTCGGAGAGGTGCTTCGGGAGCAGGGGGACCTGACGGGGGCGCGGGAGCGTTTTGAGCGGGCGCTTCGCATCTTCCAGCACTTCCTCGGCGACGACCACCCCAACACCCAAACCGTCCGCCGCAACCTCGAATCCCTCGACACCTAACTCTTACCCCTGGATTTGTTGCTTTGGTAGCCTTGTGCGCCTCCGGCGCATTGCCGCCGAAGCCATCCGCGTCCATCCGTGTGCATCTGTGGTTAAGCTGTTGCCGTTCGCCCTTGTCTCCTTCGTGGCTTGTTGCCTTTGTGGTTCCCGCCGTTCCCCGTACCCTCACTCTTGAATTATCTCCAGGTTCGCCCGCGGCACCCGCACCTCATCGCCGTCGTCCAGTTTCACCATCGCGATGCGGACCGACGACTCCGTCTCGATTTCCGTCAGCTCGACCGGGAGCTTCGTCACCTCCCCCAGCGCGCCGAAGTGCGGCTCGCGGATCACGCGGACGCGGGACCCGATATCGAGGATCTGCTCGGGTTCGGCCTCGGGCGTGTCGGCGTCGGCCGCTTCGTGGGTGACGATCACCTCGGGCCGAATCACACCCGCGCGGATTTGGGTTGCGCCGTCGATGGAGGCGAGCTGTCCTTCGAGCGAGGTGAGCAAATCCCACGTCCGGCTCGCCATTGCCAGCTCGCCGAACCCTTCGGTGAGGATCAGAGTGAGAGGGACATCTTCCTGGCCGGTGATGGCGACCCCGATGTCATACCCGAGATACTCGCGGACCACTTCATCGCGAACCGCGCCCACGACCAGGCCGACCGCGCCGGCCTCGGCCGCCGCGCGAATCGCCGCGGCATCCGCCCCCGCGCCGGCCACGATCACGCATCCCGCGCACTCCCGAACGTCCTCCGCGCGGAGGCGTTCCGTCCGTTCCGAGCACAGCACTTTGATATGCCCGCGGCGTTCGCCCCCTATGCCGAAGATGCCCTGAACCTGTGCCGCGCGTGCCGCAAGTGCCGCCCCTTCGCCATTTATTACACCTTCCACTCGACCGGCGATATGGGCCAGCACCTCCACCCGCCGCGGCGCCTCCCGAATCCGCACATGTCCCGAAACCGTGCTCAAATCCTCCAGAACGCCCGCTATGGGCGATTTCACCGCTGTCTTGAACAGCCCCCACATCCCCTTCGTCTCCGCGATGACCTCGCCCGCCTCCACCTTCTCGCCTGGCCGCTTCAGCAGGTGCCCCTCCAGCTCCTGCGGCTCCACATGCAGCGTCTGCGCCGCCCGCACGGTGTGCAAATTCCCCGGCATTTCCGCCCGCGCCACCACCTCATCCGCCGCCACCATCTGGCCCTCAGTGACGAGCACCTCGCCCTTCGTCGGCAGCCGCCGCTCCATCCGAATGAGAGCGTTGCTGGTGACTCGAAGCCCTGGCGTGTACGCTACCCCCATTACTGCGGCCCTCCGGGCATCGCGCCCATTGCCTCGATCCACTCGGAGACTCTCTGCCGTCGCTCCGCCGCGTCATCGGGAAGCTCCAGCGGCCGCCCCCGCCCGTCGAAGATGACCCCTGCCGCGCCGCCCTCAACCGTGCCCGTCCACCGCCGCCCCTTCCCTGCGCCGACATCCATCCCGCGGGCCGGCGTGATCTCTATGTACACCTTCTCGCCCGTCGCCAGCGGAATCCTCTTGAGCTCCCCCGCCCTCAGCTCACCCGACTCCGCCCCCATCCGCCACTCCAACACCACCCCTTCAGCCCCACGAATCCGCCCCACAGGCGCCACAACCGTCCCCAGAGCCACGAGACAGTCTCGGCGGAAGACCTCCATCGCCGCCTGGGGCAGCTCCTCCGCCAGCACGCCCAACTGCGGCATCATGAAAATCGAATCCACCGCCAACCTCGTCACCCCCTGGGGCTGGAAGGCATCGATCAGCATCAGAGCCGCCTGCTGCCGTCTGGGGGCATGTGAGAGGATTCCGCCGCTCCCGATGATGAGCCCCAGCGACATCAAATCCACCAACGTCTCGCCCCCCGACGTCTGCGTAAACAGATCCGCCATCGTCCGCGCCTGTTGTACACCCTTCAACCCCGACGCCAGCGCCCCGTGATGCAAAAGTGCAAGACGCAACGCCTCCCGCGCCACCGCCTGCTCGATCAGCAGGTCCTCCCGGGTCTGCGGTATCGTTGTGGGCCGGATCATCTTGTTGCGCAGCCGGTTGCGCAGATCGTCTTCGTGTATCTCAACAGGAATCCACCGCCGAATACCTGCTGCTCCGGCCTCGGCCAGCACATTCCCGATGCTGTAACTCAACCCCAGGTTGGCAGAGACCGTCCTGTTGAATTGCTCGCCGAACACAGAGAACACATCTGTCGTGGCTCCGCCGATGTCCACCGCCAGCACATCCACGCCCTCGTCCCGCGCCGCAAGCTGGACCATCTCTCCCACCGCGCGGGGTGTGGACATGACCGGCGCGCTCGTCCACGTCAGGAGCTTGTCGTATCCCGGGGCCTGGGCCATCACGTGCTCCAGGAAGAGCCGGTGAATCGCCTCCCTCGCCGGACCCAGGTTCTCCAGATCGAGCTGCGGCCGCAGGTTCTCCTCCGCGATCAGCTCCACCTCGGCCCCCAGCACTTCCCGCACGCCCTCCCGCGCCTCGCTGTTTCCGGCGTAGATCACGGGCAGCTTGAAGCCCCGCCCCAATCGCGGCCGCGGCGCCGCCGCCACGAGCAGCTCCGCGGTATCGAGCAGATGCTGGACGGTCCCTCCTTCGGTGCCTCCGGACATGAGGATCATGTCCGGCCGGATCGACCGGATCCGCGCCACCCGCTCGTGATCCTCCCGGCCGTCGTCTACCGAGATGACGTCGATCACGATCGCCCCGGCCCCCAGCGCCGCCCGCTGCGCCGACTCCGCCGTCATCGTCTTGACGACGCCGGTCACGAGCATCTGCAGCCCGCCGCCCGCGCTCGACGTCGAAAGGTACAGGTCCGCCCCCGCCTCCCCCGCCAGTGGAGTCTTCACCCTTTGGTCGGCGATGAACTGGTGCTCGGTCAGCTCCTCCAGCTCCCCGACCGCGTTCAGCACCCCCACCGTCACGTCGTCGAACGGCGCCTCCACCGTGGTGGGCGCCTCCCCCCGACCCGCGAGCCGATACTCGCCATCCCGCCGCTCGATCAGGATCGCCTTCGTGGTGGTGGAGCCACAGTCAGTTGCGACGATTCGCGATGTGTCGGACATATACCGCCCCGGAGGTTTCTCACGCAGAGGGAAAGGGTAGGAGAGTACCTCTCCTGCTCCATCCGGTATGCCGCCGCCGATACTAGCACGCCGGCCTCTCGAGGGTCAACGCAGACTGCTGCTGAACGCGGCGGCCTAGCTGAGCTTGCGCGCCACTACAACCGCCTCAAAAGGGCTGTTTACCCCGGGGCTCACGACCCGCGCCGAGTCCACACGAAACCCAGTGCCAGTGAGCAGCGCAACCTGTTGGTGCAGCGTCCGGTCCGTTGCCGCCGGCGTTCGGGGGCGGCACACCTCAACCGTCCGGCCATTTACCTCGAAGCTTTCGGTGATCAGCGTCCCGTCATCCGGCTCCGCGATGCGCTTGCGCCACCACTCCACCCTCTCGCGCTCGTGTGGGCACCAGGCCTCCGCGTCATCCGCCGGCACCAGGTTCTGCCCGTACCACAGCCCGCCGGGTCGGAGGACGCGGAACGCGTGTCCAATACAGCGCCGAGCGTCATCGTCCTCGACCAACATATGCAAGCATCCCAGATCGACAGCAACATCGAACGACTCCGACGGTATGGAACTCAGCTCGCAGACATCCGCCTGCACGAAGGTGAGCCTCGGGTGGTGGTGCGTTTCCTGACACTTGGCGATGGCCGAAGGTGCTGAGTCAACTCCCAGCACCTCGTATCCTTTCTCGGCGGCGATGAGGGCGGGGAATCCCTCTCCGCAGCCGAGGTCGATCAAGCGCCCGGGATTCACTTGTTGCTCAAGGAACCTCCTGAAGCACGCCAGGCGCTGGTCTTCTCGGTCCCCCGTTGCAAAGGGCACCCCAGCGTCGTAGACGGCCCGATACCGCTGCTCGTACCTCGTGTGCTTGGGGTCGATACGCTCGCGCATGGCGGGCTCCCTCCAGCGGCGTTTCCCCTCGAGTGTTAGGCGCTGACCACCAGCGATGGGTCCTTGCTCACCTCACCGCTTCCGAAACACGGAGAAGATATGAGGCACTCCGAAGCTGTCTTGAACGCGTTGCTCCGCCGGCTCGAAGCCAACCCGCTCGAATGCCTCAGCTAAAGTTGCCGGGTCGAAGTGCGTTTCGACATTGTAGTAGGAATCAAGCACGGCCTCGGCCGGCAGATCCTCCGGTCTCAACTCGCTCGCCACTCGCTCCCCTTCCGCCAGTGGGTGCGCATCCGCGATCCCTCGTCCGAACTCGCTCGATGGGGCGAGCAGATATCGCTCATGGCGAGCCCGGTATGGGTCAGGCAGCCAGTGGGTGACCTGCAAGAGCAGCCCCTCCGACTCCCGCCGCAGCCAGCGCTCGGTACGAGGTGTGTCGTCCAGGAACTTGTGCCGGATGTCCCACTCCAGGCTTGCCGCTGTTGCTCCCGGCACCGCTACACGAGCTATCTCTGAGAGGACGGCATCTGGATCGTCAACGCTCTCCAATGTGCCCGAAACCGCAAACCCGTCGAAGCATCCATCCGCAAAGGGAAGCGCTTCCACCGAACCCCGGATGAGCCACGCATTGGCGATGCCGCACAGCGCAATACGCTCCCTCGCTACGCTCAGCATGGCTGGCGCGATGTCAATCCCGCACAAACTCTCCACACAGCCCGCAAGCCCAATAAGGGGGACTCCGGGCCCGCACCCCACGTCGAGGATCCGCTCTCTCCCCCTGAGCGCCGACCGGAAGAAGTTGCCCTCCAGGTCCCCCTCCTCTGAGTGCTCACCCTCCTCGCTCGAAAGCAGCCCACTCACTCCGTCGAAATCGCCCCGCGCAGCCAGCCGCTCGTAGTGGTGCCAGACGGGTATCCGTCTCAACGCTCGTTCCTCGGCTGTCCCATCTTCCGTTGCGGCCCGCTTCTTCCCGGCGCAGGGGACAGCAGCCCCGCCGCTCGCCGATCTTATCACGCCCTCTCTCCCGCGGTCAACGGAACGTTCCTCCGCTACTCCGGCCAAGAAACCGCCCGGCGCGTGGACGCCGGGCGGCATACGGAGCGTGAGAGAGGAACCTGCCTCCTGCTCTTGCCTCAATCTACAAGGCCAAATGCCCTCGCCACATACACTGCCATCTGATCCCGCGTCACGACGATCTCAGGATGGTAGAGGCCATCTTCGTAGCCCGCGACGACGCCGTGCTCGACACAGTATTCGATGTGGGTGTAGGCCCAGAAGGGTTCGGTTCCGTCATCCCCATACCCGGTGCTGGGCACATCGGGGAAGTTGCGCGGGTCGAAGGGCACGTAATCCGCCAGCGCGGCCTCGCCTGTGGGCGCGACCATGGCGCGAGCCACATACACCGCCATCTGGTCGCGCGTGACCTGCATGGTGGGCGCGTAGGTTGTTGGCGTATACCCCTGCACGACATTCTGCGCGTAGCAGTACTCCACGTGGTCAAAGGCCCAGGAGTCCGTGGAGACGTCATCGAAGGTCGCTTCCGCCGGACCGGGTGGCACGTTACCCTCGCCTCCGGCCAGGGCGCGGGCGACGTACACCGCCATCGTGGCTCGGTCCACGGCCGAACCTGGCTGATAGGTTCCGTCCTCATATCCTCCTACAATGCCGGCCGCCGCGCAGGCCTCGATCTCCCAGAATGCCCAGTACGGATCCAGACCTCCCTCGCCAGACCCCCAGGCGGGGACGTCCGAGAAGCGGCTGCGACGCACCCCGTGGAGAGTGAACAGGGACAGGGCACTCGTCACCCCATATACCTCGTTGTTGACCGGGTCGCGCGAGACGGTGATGTCATCCCACTGACCGCTGGACTCGTTGTAGTGCAGGACCGCCAGATCGGCCTCCAACACGTCGATCGGTACTTCATCCTCCGTGTAAGTTATGCGGATTTCTATATCGCCAGACACGCCGGCAGTGGTGGCGACATCATAGCAGTCATACGTGAACTGATCGCTCGGGGCCTCAGGCGGGTCGACGTCCAGGAGGATCGTCGTGAGACCGGAACCCGTCACTTCCGAAAACGTCAACGTCACGCTGTCCACGGTGATTTGAGGATGGTCTGGGTAGGTGTTGTCGCCATGCCAGCTGAAGCCCGAATCCGACCAGGAATTCGTGGTGATTCTGGTTGCTTGACCTGTTGCGAAGCTGTACATCCAGACCTCGCGCTGCAAATCGTAGTGGGGTCCCTGCACCTGCAGCGGCATCGCCGCGCTGAATACGATCAGGTCGCCCGTAGGAGACCATTGGGGCTCGACCGGTCCGATATTGCAGATGAGGCCGTCCTTATGGAAATCGTCTGTCGGCAGGTCGATGTGTTCCAAATGCGCGACCACATCGGCATCGGAGATGAACTGCTCGAGCAGCACCTGAGGGTTGCTGCCGTCCACGTTGGTCACAACAAGCCGCCGGTACGTTCCGTGCTGGCTCGCGCTGTAGTCAAAGGTGGAGGAGACAATCTTCGAGCCGTCGGGCGAGAGCGCCGGGGTGGCGCCGACATTAGGTACAGATACGACGTTCGTACCGTCGGTGTCGATGAAGATGATCCCGAGCGTGGAGCCCTCACATAGGAGCCGGCTGCCGTTCGACATCCAGACCGGATAGGTGGTATCAGCGAATCCCGGAGGCGTTAGGGGGCGGGCGCCACTGCCGTCGGCGTCCATGATCCATAGATGGAAACCAGCCTCGCACGGTATCTGGCCGGTATGTGGCTCCGAGTGCTGGAAGGCGATCTCGCCTCCATCCGGCGACCACCTGGGGAAGCAGTTCACGCCGGTGAGACTGGCGGCCTCGGTCAGGTTCACGGGACTCGATCCGTCTATGCCGGCCTTCCAGATGTTGACGAAGATGTCCGTGACACCCACGATATAGGCCACCTCGTCGCCGTTCGGCGCGATGTCGCCATTGTAGAACGCAAGCGGCGTGGAGGTCACGTTGTCCGTCGTGCCCTCCATGAAGTAGACAATGTCCTGGCTCAGGTCCGTCCCGATCACCATGAGCTTCCCGGGAATGGGCATCGCACCGGCAGATATTGTTGCACAGAGAGCGAAGAGGATCACAAGGACGACGATCATCGATCTGGCTGTCATCGAAGCCATCTCCCTCGGGGCGACACAGGAAGCGAGGCCGGACGCGAATACCCCCGGATGTGATTGCGCTAGGCCCTGCTACTATAGCTCAAGTCCGGGGTTTGGTCTAGCCGGCGACCTCTCCGTGCCTGGTCTCTGAATCTCCTTGCCCAGGGCCCTCGTCCGGCCACAGCGCGCCTGCTCGCCGCCTCCCCATCACACACCCCACCTCTCCTATGGAATACTATCCCGACATCGCCGAGCGGGCCGCCATGACCGACACCCTCCAACACACCGAATGCCCCCGCTGCCATGCGCTGAACCTGGGGAGCGAGGTCTGCTGCTTCGCCTGTGGGGCGCGGCTGAAGGCGCTCCCGAAGCGCTTCGGCAGCGCGCCCCCGGCCGAGACACCCTGGCCGATGTGGATCGGCCTTCTCCTCATACTGGTTGCGGCCGGCCTCATCAGCTACTACGCCGTCACCTGGCTCGTCGGCTATCGCGAGCAGGCGGCACTCCACCCCTGGTACCTGCCGGTCGGCGGACTGGCGCTCGTGCTCGCCGGCCAGTTTGCCTTCCGCGAGGGGCGTCTCCGCGACGCCCGAGGATGGCGCTATCGCCGCGCGCCCGAGCTTCCTCTGGCGCAAGCCCACACCGGCGACGCGGTGTGGACGCTCGGCAAGGTCGAGTGCGACACCCCCGTCATCCCCGCCTACTTCCCCCAGGAATGCGCCTATTACCACTATGTCCTGCGGGAGCGCGAGCAGGGCGAGGGCGGCTGGCGAGTCACGGAACGCGAGACCAAGGCGGTGGACTTCCGGCTCGTGAATGGCGATGAGTCCGTCTACGTCCCATCGGGCTGCGTCCACTTCGACGCGCCCGTCTACGTCGAGTCCTACGTTGACGTGGGCGGCACCATGCAGGTCAAGCTCTGGGCGATCCCGGTCGGCCTTCCCGTCGCCCTCTGCGGCCGCATCGCCGGACTGACCTCTCAGCCCCGCGTCGATCCTCTCGGGGACGACGTCCCGGGGATCGTCACCTGGCGCGCCCCCGCCGACTACTGCGCCTTCGTCGCCAAGCGCGCCCGCCGGGCCGGGCTTCTTGGCTGGGCGCTCACCATCCTGGGCGGTCTGGCGCTGATAGCCGGGATCGTGAAGGCCTGATCTCCGTCCCTCCCGCCGCGGCCATAAAGAAAGGGCCCGGCAGGCGCCGAGCCCTTTGAGATCATCACGAGACTGCCCTACGATGCGGGCGTCCCCAGGGTCTTCTTCGGAGGCAACGCTCCTACGTCCGCGATGTGCTCCTCGACCAAGGCCGCCATCTCCGGGTCCGACATGGACGTCGTCCGCCCGTCATCGTACTCCTTCTCGATTGCCGCGGCGATATTGGCGATGCCGGGGTGAGACTTCTCGACGATGTGGTTCGCCGTCAGCCCGTAGTAGGCGTTGATCCAGTGGGCGATGCCCGCCGAGCCGGAGGTGTTGCTGATCGCCACCCCGACCGGCCTGTTGAGCAGCGCGTCCGTATCGAAGATGTTGTAGATCTCCTCATCCTTGAGCAGGCCGTCGGCGTGGATGCCGGCGCGCGTGACATTGAAGTCCCGGCCCACGAACGGCTGGTTGTGCGGAATCTCGTAGCCGACCTCGTTCTCGAAGTAATCGGCGATCTCCGTAATCACCTGAGGCTGCATTCCGTTGGCGTTCCCGCGAAGCTGCATGTACTCGAACACCAGTGCCTCGAGGGGAGCATTCCCGGTCCTCTCGCCGATCCCGAGCAGCGTTCCGTTCGCCGCCGCGCACCCGTACATCCAGGCGATACCCGCATTGCTCACGGCGCGATAGAAGTCGTTGTGGCCGTGCCACTCCAGCCACTCGGGCGGCACACCCGCGTGGTGGACGAGCCCGTAGATGATCCCCTTGACGCTGCGCGGCATCGACGTCCCCGGATAGGCCGTCCCATACCCAAGTGTGTCGCAGGCGCGCACTTTGATGGTCATCTTCGCCTCTTTCGACAGCCGCATGAGCTCCTGCACGAAGGGCACCACGAAGCCGTAGAAGTCCGCCCGCGTGATGTCCTCCAGATGGCAGCGCGGCACGACTCCCGCCTCCAGCGCCGAGCGCACGATGTCGAGGTATCCGTCCATCGCCTGTCGCCGGGTCTGCTTCAGCTTCATGAAGATATGGTAATCCGACACCGACGTCAGGATCCCCGTTTCCCGCAGGCCCATCTGCTTGACGAGCTTGAAGTCTTCCTTGCGCGCCCGAATCCAGCCCGTGATCTCCGGATACCGGTATCCGAGCTCCAGGCACGCCGTGACCGCCTTCTTCTGCGCCTCGGTGTAGACGAAGAACTCGCTCATCCGGATCATGCCGTTCGGCCCGCCGAGACGGTGCATCATCGTGTAGAGATCCACGATCTGCTTCACGGTGAACGGCGGCCGCGCTTGCTGGCCGTCGCGGAAGGTCGTGTCGGTCATCCACATCTCATCCGGCGGATCCATCGGCACGAGCCGGTGGTTGAAGGCGATCATGGGCGGGAGCTGATAGGGGAAGAGATCTCGATAGAGATTCGGCTCCGCCACATCCTGAAGCTCGTAGTGATACGTCTCCTGTTCGAGCGTATTGCGACCCTTGTTGAACCCGATCATGTTGGTTTTCCTCCGGTGGGGAGAACGTAGAAGCACGAACTAGAGTACCCGAAAGGGAGAGGTCTTGTCCAGAGACCGAGGGGAGGGAGGGTTCGGCTCTTGCGACCGTCTGCTCGCGGATGGAGCGGCGACGCCCCCCGGGTGCGGAAGCGCTAGTCCTTGGAACGGCTACGAAGCGGGAAGGTGGCCTTCCCCTCGTACTCGCCGTCTCTGACCACCAGGCTAAGCGAGCTTACCGTCGGGCCGATCGCCGGCACCCCAGGGCCGCCGCGGGCCGGGAAGTGGATGATATAGGAATAGAGCACGGCCGGCGGTGCCGTCGGGTCATAGGCGGCCGTGACGTCGCGCAGGAAGGTGGGCGTCTCGACGGCGATGGGCGGGTAGTCGGTCCCGATGTTCGTCCTGAGGGCGAACTCGATGCTGGCCGGGTTCCGCGACTTCGCTACCTGCACTACGGCGATGGTCTTCAGCTCGCGCTCCATGGTCTTGAGCGCATTCGTTACCGCGCGCCGGATGCCGGCGTCGCTGTCGTCTCCCCCCAGCGCGATCTGATAGGCGATCTCGTCGGCCGGCAAGCCGAGCCCGGCCGAGCGGAGGACGACGTCCGATGAAACGCGGAGGTTCACATCCTCTATGCGAGAGGCGTAGGCATCGGAGGGATTTGCCCCGCTGGCGATGAGGCTTTTCCCGCGGGACGTCCCGCGGGAGATGTCCTCGTCCAAAACGACGAGGGCAGAGTGATATCTCTCCTTTGCGGAACAGCCGCTAAGTAACACGGCGAGAGATGCAGCGACGGCCGCAAGCGCGACGAACGTCGCCTTTCGGCCGAGGCGGCCGAAGGTGTGACGACCTGCCGACATCGAACTACCCCCGTCCTTCGGACGAGCGCGCACAGGGCTGCTCAATCCCTTGATTGGGGCCTGTCATACCCCTCAGTCGACGAATCAAGCGGAGAATACCACATCTCCCCCGTGGGGTCTACAAACGCGGCCCTGCGAGAGCGGGCGTGGAGATAAGCAGCCCTTTTGGGCGGGAGAGAAGCTGGACGGGTCGGCAGTTCAGGCGGCGTACTTAGCCCCATAGGGCCGGTGTGAGACAGGGGCGATGCGCAGATAGTCATCGCCCATGAGCCCGGCTGCATCGAGAGAGAAGACTTCGCAGAAGGCCTCGATGTGCGGCAGTATCTGCTGCTTGTCGGCGTCGTCGGCCGGACGCGCGCTGGCAGACTGGGCTGCGACCCGCCAGGGGTCTATCTCCCCCCGCACGTAGAGCGTGCCGCCGTGCATGCCGGTCCCACACCACTCTCCCACCAAGGGCTCTCCCGTCCTTCGGTCGAGGCCGAGGACGATCAGCAGTCCGCCGGCCATGTACTCGGCCAGGAAGTCACCTGCGGTGCCGCCGGCCACGATCACCGGGCGTTTGTCACGATAGGCCTTCATGTGGATGCCCACGCGATACCCGATCCGGCCCCGGACGAACAGCTCGCCGCCTCTCATGCCGTAGCCCAGAACATCCCCGGCATGGCCGTCCACAACGATGCGGCCGGAGTTCATCGTGTTGGCCACGGCGTCCTGCGCGTTGCCCCGCACTCTGATCGTGGGGCCGTCCATGAACGCCCCCATATCGTTTCCCGGCACGCCGTGGATGGTGATTTGGATATCCCCGCTGAGGCCGTCGCCGATGTAGCGCTGACCGTTGACGTTGAGGAGGTCGAAGGATCTCTCGCCGGCGGCGACCGCCTGGCGGACCCGGTCGTTCAGCTCGCGGTAGTGAAGGTTCGCAGCATCTATGCGCATGGCTTTCTCTCTGGCTCGCTTCCTGGGTCAGGCGCCCGCACCGGCCGGCTTGACGCCGAGGATTTCCATCGTCGTGCTATCGAGCCCGACCGCGCGCAGCCTTTCGCGGCTGCCGCGCAGGCTCTCAACGGCGTTGACGCCCATGGCGCCGAGGATTTCTTCGAGTTCGGCGGCCCACGCGCGGACGAGATTGGCGACGCGCCGCGAGCCGAAGTATGGGTCCAGCCGTCGCGTAAGGGCGGGGTCCTGGGTCGTAATGCCCCAGGAGCAGCGGCCGGTATAGCAGCGCTGGCAAAGGGTGCAGCCCAGGGCAAGGAGCGCCGCGGTGCCCAGGGCGACCGCATCGGCTCCCAGGGCAATCGCCTTCGCCGCGTCGGCGCTGGACCGGATGCCGCCCGCGGCGATGAGCGAGGCCTGGTTGCGAATCCCCTCCTGACGGAGCTGCTCGTCGACCACGGCGACAGCAATCTCGATGGGGATGCCGAGGTGGTCGCGAATGATCGTGGGCGCAGCCCCGGTGCCGCCGCGGAAGCCGTCCAGATAGACGATGTCGGCGCCCGCGCGCACGATGCCGCTGGCGATGGCGCCCACGTTGTGGACGGCTGCGATCTTCACCGAGACGGGCTTCTCGTAGTTTGAGGCCTCCTTCAGCGCGAATATAAGCTGACGTAAATCCTCGATCGAGTAGATGTCGTGCTGTGGGGCCGGGGACAAGGCATCGCTGCCGGCTGGGATCATCCGCGTCTCGGAAACCTGGACCGATACTTTCTCGCCCGGGAGATGGCCGCCGATGCCCGGCTTCGCCCCCTGCCCTATCTTGATCTCGATTGCCGCGCCGGCGTTGAGGTAGTCGGCCGTCACGCCGAACCGGCCCGAGGCGCATTGCACGATGGCGCGGTGCGCGTACGGCTTCAAATCCTCGTGGAGCCCGCCTTCGCCGGTGTTCCAGCAGGTGCCGACCTCCTCCGCCGCCATGGCGATCGCTTTCTGCGCGTTGAGGCTGATGGAGCCGTACGACATCGCGGCGAACACGATCGGCACTTCCAACTCGAGGCTCGGGGCCATCTCTCCCACCAGCTCGGGCCCATCGTCGGTCATCTCCACCTGGAGCTGGTCCGGCTTGCGGCCGAGGTGGGTCCGAAGCTCCATGGGTTCCCGCAGCGGGTCGATGGAAGGGTTCGTGACCTGGCAGGCATCGAGCAAGAGGTGGTCCCAGAGGATGGGGTAGGGGAGGTCGTTGCCCATCCCGCTGAGCAGGACGCCTCCGGTCTCCGCCTGAATCCACAGGTTCTTGCGGTGCGCCTCGGTCCACAGAGGGTGCGGCCGCAGGAACTGCGGGTTCGGCTCGATGGTGATAGCCTTTTGGGGGCAGAAGGCCTCGCAACGGTGGCAGCCGGCGCACTTCGCCGCATCGACCACGGGGCCGTTCTCCCACGTGATTGCATCGAAGCCACACTGCTGCACGCACCGCTTGCACAGGGCGCAGCGATCGGCGTCTCGCCTCCACAGAAAATCGGACGGTCGGTAGATGGGGGCGCGGGCCGCGCGGCTCGGTTTCGGCGCCGCCGCCTCGGGCTTGGCATTCGTGTCTTTTCTCGTGGTTGTGCTACTCACTGGCCACCTCCCGGCCGAGAGCCTGAACCGCGGCTCCTTCGGCGTCGCTTTCCGGCTGTCCGATCACGACATCGCTGCCAAGCCGCCCGATGACGGGGTGCCCGGCTCTCGGCGTCCACACGAAGTCTGGGTCGGGGCACATCGCCCTGATCCCCGCCTCCTCGCTCGACAAGTACAGCCAGCTATCCCGGCGGGCCGCCACCAGCGGCCGCAGCTTGATTCGATCGTTGATCCCCACCATCTCGCCCTGCCGCCCGAAGATGATGGCGAACGGGCCGTTCACCAGAGCGCCGCCGTAGACCTGGCGGAGTGCCGTGTACAGCCGGCGCCTCTTCTCCGGCAGGCGCTCGATCTGCTCCCAGAAGGGCGCGGCCATCACATCGCAGGCGACCTCGACCGGAAGCCCATGCCGCCGAATCAAGAGGTCGAGCAGATAGGCCATGACCTCCGTGTCGGTGCGCATGGTGCAGCGATAGCCGAACATTTCCAGATACCGCTTGTTGATGCCGTAGGAGGATATTTCGCCGTTGTGGACGACCGCCCAGTCGAGCAGCGTGAATGGGTGTGCCCCGGCCCACCACCCCGGCGTGTTGGTCGGGAAGCGTCCGTGGGCGATCCAGGTGTAGGCCTCATACTCTTCGAGCCGGAAGAAATCGGCGATGTCCTCGGCGTAGCCCACCGCCTTGAATGCGCCCATATTCCTGCCGCTGGAGAAGACGAAGGCGCCGGGGACGTCGGCGTTGATCCGCATGACGCGCTCCAGCACGAAGTCCTCCGCCGACATACCCGATTCCTGAAGCTGAAGGGCGCGCGGAAGGACGAAGTAGCGCATGAGCAGGGGAGGATCGACGATGTTCCTGTTCGATCGAGTGGGGATCCGCTCGTCGAGATCGATGTCGAAATCGTGCTCGATGATCTTCTCGGCGGCACTCTGGGCGGAGGGAGCGTCGAACATCACGTGCAGTGCGAACTGCTGCTCACGCTCCGGGTAAATGCCGTAGGCGGCGAAACCCCCGCCGAGCCCGTTCGAGCGCTCGTGAAGGATGGCGATGGACTCGCGTATCGCCCTGCCATCCACCCGCTCGCCCGTGAGGCTCATCATGCCGCTCAAGCCGCAGCCGGATATGTTGCGCTCCCCCCGATCGAACCTCGAATTACGCATCGCCGCTCACCTCACTCTCCCTCGCCGTGTCTTCGCGTGAGTCCTCCTCATTCGTCCCGAGCAGCGCTCGCAGCTCGTCGGCGCCCACGGCAGGAGGCGGGGGCAGGCCCAAGCGACGGCGCTGCGCGCTGGACCCCTGCGTCAGCTGCCCCTTCTCGCGGAAGGCCCGCATGCCCTCGATGGCGGCCGGCGGAGCCAACCCCGCCTCCATGGCGAGGTGCTTCGCCTGGCGAAGGATCGACATCTGGTCGTACTTGTTCGGGCAGAGTTCGGCGCAGGTATAGCACTCCACGCACTTCCACAGCTCCGGCGAGTGGAGCACCTCCTCCACCTGCCCCGCGGCCAGCATCCGCACCAGCGCATTCGGGTCGAACGTCGGGTCGGCGCGGGCGACGGGACAGTCGTCAACACAGGCGCCGCACTCGGCGCAGGCATTGAGGAGCTTCAGGTCCCAGTGCCGGCGGATGGTGTCGAAGGCCTCGCTCCGCCCCTGCCAGCGATCCAGAAACGGTGCGACGTCGACGCGGTGACGCGCCAGTCCCAGCTTCTCCGGCTCCAGTCCCAGCGCCAGCCCGAGAAGCTCGGGGTAGTAGAGCACGGGGAGGTGCAGGCTCTCTCCGGCGCGCTGCAGCAGGAATTGCACGGTGTCGTACTGCATCATGCAGGAGGGACAGACGAGCGTGATCGCGTCCGCCTCCTCTGCGATAATGTCTCGCAGCTTGCCTCGGCACATCGCCTGCGCCGTGTCCTCTTCGCCCGCCCGCAGCAGGAGATTGCCGCAGCACTCCATCTTGGAGGAATAGGCAATGCTCTCGGCTCCCAGCGCCTCGACGAGCTTGTCGAACTTCGTGGGCCAGAAGGGGTCGTCGAAGAGAAGGGCTCCGCTGGGGCGCAGCAGATGGCATCCATAGTGCACGGCGAGGCGCATGCCGGTCATGGGGTAGGTCACCCGCCGCTGGAGATCGCCCGGCCCGATGTCCTGGTAGAGGACGTCGAGCACGTGCACCACGTCTGCCGTGTCGTGGTAGTGGCGGCCGATGCGAGCCAGGTCGCGGTTGACATCCTCCCGGAGCACGGGCTCTGAATGGAGCTTGACCTGAGCCTCCTTGAGAGTGGAGAAACATCCGGTGCAGGGCGTCACGAACGTTCGTCCCGCCTCCTCCGCCACCGTTAGGTTGCGGGCGGCGGTGAGAAGCCAGTCGCGGTAGCTCATGTTCCGGATCATGGTCTTCTCGGGGCAGCACGTGAGGCCGTCCACATCCACCGCGTCGATCCCAAGGTGCGCGAAGACAGCGCGGGTCGACTGCTCCATATGGGGCAGCCGACCTGGGATATAGCAGCCCCAGAAGTAAGCATATCCTGGCATAAGCGCCTCCGACGTCGGCCCTGATAGATGGTTGGAGGGCCGAGAAGCCTGTCGGCAGTAGGTCACCGACTGCCGACAGGGACTTATCTCTAATTATACCCGATCCAGCGCGGGCCAGTCAACGCTTTGTGCTCATGTTTGAGATGGTGGGGAGATGGGGGCCATCGCGGGACGGGGTGGATAGGAGGATGGCGGTTATGGATATGGGTGGGTGGAGGGACGGTTTACGGCGAGAAAAGGTGCTGCATTGGTGAGGACCTCGACAGGGCACTCGTGGTCGAGCGCACGATTCTGGGAGACGGGTAGCGGTACGGTAGAACCCGAGGGCGTATCGTCTGGTGAGGGGCAGGAGGCAAGCTCCTGCCCAACGACAAGTTGCTAGAGCAACTGAGGAGAGAAGGCGGTCTCAGTGATTAGGCCAGGCCTTGCGAAGTAGGGGACGGAAGGCCCTGGCTGCGTCACAAATCCCCGGAGCGATATCTTGGATGCTTGTGGCTCCCACTTCTGCATCGCTCGGGCTCTGCCCAAGCTTGGTAGCGAAGACCTGCCACCAACTGCAGCGCTCTCTGGCGGCTCGAAGTGCGTCTTCGACATCCGGCCAGACATCCTTCTGTCCCCCATACAGAAGCGGCGCCACCATGTTGACCTCGTCGGCACACGCGTGAGAGAGCTTGTACTGCTCGTCTCTGTTGTCCGTTATTGGGGCGCCGTATTCGGCAAGGGCGATGATTCGCGCGATCCGTCGCTCGCCTTCGGCTATCGCCGCACGCCCGGCGCGTTTCCCATCCCTCCGTGCCTGAAGAAGGTAGTGTACAATAGCGCCTAGCACCGGGAGAGTCGCCCCAAGCGCGACGAGAGTGGCTTCCTGCCCCCACGATAAGGACTGTCCCACTGTGCGTCCTCCGCCAGGTGTTGTTCCTCCCGGCAGGCAGTTGTTCCTCCTCGTGCCCTTTGGCCCCCCAATCCTCCCATCTCCTCCTCCAGGCCGCGGAGGATACGCGCGGCGGGGCGGCCATCCCCCACCGGTTCGCACGGCAGGAGCGGGACAGCCGCTTGGGGAAGTGTGCGGGCCGGGGCGGGTTGTGCCGCGGGCCGGGTCGTTCCGCCGCGTCGGGGTTATTTGTCTACGCTCGGGATAACGTGGCTCCGGCGCGCAGGGCGATATGGGTCACAGAACAGATCGAAGCACCGGACGGAGACTGTCAATGAGGTCAGCAAGGCTCGCCGCGGGCGTTTCACTCAGCATCTTCAGCGTTCTCCTCACAGCACTCTTGCCGGTGGTCGGCGCGGCCGAGGCACCGGTTCCCATTGGCCCCAGCGCGATCTATCAGAGGATGCATCGGGCGGAGGTGCCGTGGACTATTCACGTCGTGGAGGCGGACCTGTCGGAGGACTACATAGAGGTGCGGGCGCTCCTCGGCGGCGGGGAGCAGATGGCACGGAAGCGGCTTTCCGGCATGCTGGCGGCGGCGGAGTCAGACGTGATCCGCCCGGTGGCGGCGGTGAACGCGGATTTCTTCTCGCTCGGCGGCGGAAGCTATGAGGGGATTCCGCTCGGGCTTCACGTGACCCAGGACGAGCTGGTGACCTTCCCCGATCCGGCGCGGTCGGTCTTCTATATCCTCGATGATGGGTCGGCGCACATCGACCGGCTGCGCCCGAATGTGTGGCTGTGGGGGCCGGGGGAGCTGCTGTATCCGGTGGCGGGGATGAACCGGCCGCCGGGGTTCTCGGACGCGGTGCTCTTCACGCCGCGCTTCGGGGAGCAGACGCGGGCGAATGCCGAGGCGACTCAGATCGCGCTGGTGGGGCTTACGGGGCCGTTTCGGGCGAACGCGCGGATCAGCGCCAGGATCGCCAGCGTCACGGTCGGGGCGTCCCAGAGGATTCCGCCCGAGGGAGCCGTGCTCGCCGCCCGGGGCGTGGCGGCGTATGCCTTGCGGAACCTGAAGGCGGGCGACGAAGTCGAGCTGTCTCTGACACTGGAGGAGGAGGAAGGCAGTATCCGGGAGGCCGTCGGCGGGGGACCCCGATTGGTGAGGAACGGGGCCGTGTCGGTCGAGCACCTTCGGGAGCGATTCTCGAACGGCTTCGCGGGCAAGCGCCATCCGCGCGCCGGCGTCGGGATCCGGGATGGGACCGTGGTGATGGTGGCGGTGGATGGGCGGCAGCCCGGCTACAGCGAGGGGATGACGCTGTACGAATTCGCCGACCTGTTCATCGAGTTGGGATGCAGTGACGCGATGAACCTGGACGGGGGCGGATCGGCGACGATGGTGGTGAGGGACCGGGTGATGAACTCCCCCTCGGGTGGGATGGAGCGGGCCGTCGTGAACGGTCTGGGGCTGTTCTGCTCCGCTCCGCTCGGTCCGCCGGTGCAGCTTGCCGTCGAGCCCCGGGAGATGACGATTCTCTGCGGGGAGCGGGTAACGCTGAAGCCGCGGGGACTGGACCAGTATTACAACCCCGTGCCGGTCGACCCGGAGGAGGTGGCCTGGGAGGCGGCGCCGATGCTGGGCGAGGTTAGTAAGGCAGGGGTGTTCACCGCCGGCCAAACGGCGCAGCCGACGATGGGGTTGGTGATGGCGCGGCTGGGGGAGATGGAAACTTCGACGGTGATGACGGTGACCCCGGCGCCGGCGCGGCTGGTGGTGACGCCGGAGCGGGTGCGGCTGGATCGAGGTGGAAAGCAGCAGTTTGCTATACAGGCGTACGATGCGGACAACGAGCCTATGGCGGTGCCTGAGGGGCGATTGGAGTGGCGGGTGGAGCCGGCGGGGGCGGGGTGTGCTATCGACGGGACGGGCCTACTCCGGGCGACGGAGGGGGAGGGGGAGGTGACGGTGGTGGCGGACGTCGGCGGCACGTGCGGCACGGCCGCGGTCGTGATGGGGACGGAAATCAGGGTCCTGGAGGCCTTCGAAGGTCCTGGGAAATGGACGTATCGGGCACAGCCCGCGGACGCGCCGGGCACGGTGGAGCGCGCCGATGACCCACGCCGTTCGGGGAACTCCTGTTTGCGCCTCCAGTATGACTTCTCGGAGGGAGTGGGGACGCGGACGGCGGAGGCGGAGATGACGGTGCAGCTCCCCGAGACGCGGGCGTTTTCGGTCCAGGTGCTGGGCGACGGCCAGGGCGGGTGGCTGCGGGCGCGGCTGCGGGACGCGGCGGGGCGCGGGTTCGCCGTCGATCTGGCAAGCCAGGTGAACTGGTCGGGCTCTTGGCGGAAGCTGACGGCCTCGCTGCCGGAGGAGGCGGAGTTTCCGGTGACGCTGGAGTCGATCTACCTGGCGGAGTATCATGAGGATCGGAGGCCGTCGGGAGCGATCTTCCTGGACGACATTGCGGCGACGCCGGCTCCGCCGCGCGCGGCGGAGCGTCCGAAGGCGGAGGCGGAGAGTGAAGGGAGCGAGGAGATGAGCGAGCTGCCGACTTACGTTTGCCGGAAGACGGCGGAGCCGATCGCGATAGACGGTTATCTGACAGAGGGAGTTTGGTCGCGCGTAGAGTCGGTGGGAGATTTCGCGCTGGCCGACGGAACGGCAGAGCCGCAGCTCCCGACCGAGGTGAAGATGTGCTGGGACGACAGCAATCTCTACCTGGCGTTCGTCGCCGTGGACACCGACATCTGGGGGAAGATGCGAGGGCGTGATGACCCGATCTATGAGGAAGAGGTCGTCGAAGCTTTCCTCTGCTCGGGCGGGGATGTCACGCGGTACTTCGAGTTCGAATTCAGCCCGCACAACGTGGTGTTCGATGCGAAGATCGAGTGCCCGGAGTCCGGTGACCGGAGCCGGATGAAGGCGGACGTCGGCTGGGACTGCGAGGGTCTCAAGTCGGCCGTTCAGGTCGTGGGGACACTGGATGATTCCTCTGATGTGGACGAACGATGGACGGTGGAGGTGGCGCTGCCGTTCGCCGCGATTGGGCGCGGGGGGAAGGCGCCGGCCGACGGTGAGGAGTGGAGAGGGAACTTCTACCGGATCGATCAGGCCGAGGGCGGGGAGTTTAGCTGCTGGTCGCCCACCCTGGTGCTGCCCCCGAACTTCCACGTGCCCGCTCGTTTTGGACGACTGAGGTTCTCTGGCGAGGGTGTGTGAAGGATGTTGGGGAGATGGAGTCCGTCCATCTCCCCAAGCCCCTCTCATAGATTAGCATTGAGTTACGGTGAATGCGTTTCGAGAGGGGAGGGACACCCTCCCCTCTCGATTCTCTCCCCTCCCCGCGGCCTGAGACAGCCGGGATACGTACTCGGTTCGTACGGCACCCGCAGTCGTCTTGTCAGAGGCCGAGGGGTGTTGTGGTCGGGTGGCGACGGGTGCAGAGCGGTGGGTGGCGACCGGAAGATGCCTTCCGGTCGGAAGCCGACAGGGGGGCACAGATCAGCATTGCGATAGAGTGAATGCGTTTCGAGGGGGGAGGGACCCTCCCCCCTCGATTCTTCCCCCTCCCCAAAGGCCAAGACGTCGTGGGAGCGTTCTCGGATGGACCCCCCGGAACGGCAACGGCCGGAGCCGCGTGGCGGAGCCGGGTAGTGGGCGGTGGGTGGCGGCTGGAACGCGCGTTCCCGCCGGAAGCCGAAAAGGGGACGCTGTCCCCTTTGAACCCCTGGGGAACCGCAACGGCCGGGTAACCGCAGATTCGACAGATGGCGCAGATTGGGCGCCCGGCACACATGTGCGGGGCGGACACGCTCCCGGGGGGACGCGTTCGCTTCGCTCAGGGCAAGCTCCCTCCTCGTCTACTCTGCACTCCCCTCACTCGGCTTTGGTGTCCCTGGCGATGGACGGGGGTGAGTGCGAGCAGCGGAGGGAGAAGAGAGAAGAGAAGGTCCTTCCTTGACTTGTTGCGAACCTTCAGCCTGTTTGCGGCGTCTAAGTAATCGAGGATGAGAAGAGCCGTGACGACAACGCGAGGGGGCGAAGGTGGCCGTAGGTCAGGAAATAGGTGACTGTCCCTGGTTTTTCGACGGCGTGATCAGTGGTGTCAAGGGGCTCTGGGGGAGCCTGCCTTGCGTACGGGATGCTTGCCGACAATGAGCGTCAGAACCAAGGCTAGACTGCTAGCTTTCGTGGCTACCCCTCTGGGGTTCTTTTCCTTGGGGATCCTGGGGATGCTCGTCCACCCCCTGTTCGTCTTCTTCGCCTTCGCGTATATGCTTGTGGTGCACTCGTACTGCATGCGCATCCGCTGCCCAGACTGCGCTACGCCGGTCGGGTGGCACACGTACCGATTGCTGGGCCTCCGGTTCGAATGGTGGTATTCGCTCGTTCCGAAGCGGTGTGAGTGGTGTGGCCATGATCTTACGCAGAAGCAGCCGGAGGGGAAGGCGTAGTGTACGAGCTGAGGGACTACGCGCCCATCTTAGGGAGTGGCCTGTCGGCCATCTACTTCCTATTCTTCTACCCGCTGGCGACATTCCGATATACGATCGCCGAAGGCGTGATCGAGATGGAGTGGATCGTGTTGGGATTCATCCGGATATCGCGGAAGCGATTCGACTTGGAGCGGGTCGAGAGCGCCGGAACCACGACCTTTCTTCGGTGTCTTTGGCCAGGGAGAGGGTTTCATGTGTTCGGGAACATCTTCGCGAGGCAGGGAGTGGCGCTCATATTGAAACGGGGAGTGCTGTGGAGCTCTTTTGGGAAGATCATCTACGTGACTCCGAGAGATCCTGAGTCCTTCATCTCACAGGTGAGAAGTGCAATAGGAGTCGGATGAGACGATCACCCGACCGGGGCCGAGATCGGAGCAGTGATAGGGACCGCGATTGCCCCCGGCGCTGGCACCATCGCAGAGAAACTAGGGACAGTCACCTATTTCCACGGCGTGGCCGGTGTACTACACTCGCCCCATGCCAGGAGTCGCCCGCATTATCGTCCCGGGCCTTGCACATCATGTCACCCAACGCGGCAACAACCGCCAGGAGGCGTTCTTCGTCGGCGATGATCGGAGGGTGTACCTGAGGGAGTAGGTGACTGTCCCTGGTTTCTGGTTTCCTGTAGAGGACAGCCTTCGCTGCGCGAAGGCATCTTGTTGGTGAATGGATTCCTCCGCCTCGGTCGGAATGACAGCAACGGCGGCCGACCCCGCTTCGGCAGCCCTTCGTCCAGACTCAGGGCAAGCTCGCTACCATAGCAACGGAACGGACAAGTCAGTGCGTCTATGTCGCGGTGTTGCGTTGCCCATTGCGGACGCTTCTCTCCGCGGTCTACCGCCGCGCGGCCGCCTCTATCACGGCCTGCGCCATGGCGTGCGCCTGCTTTGCCGGGTAGGGCCCGCAGAGAAGGCGCCGGGCCACTCCGTCGGCTGAGACCTCCATGATCGACATCTCGTCTGCGGTCACGGCCGCGCACAGGTGATCGCCCTCCGGTGTGAACCCCAAGAACATATCGATGGGTCTGCCTTGGGCGTCACCGAGGGCCTCGAGGCGAGATTCGAGGGTCTTCACACTAGGCAGAAGCTCGGAGAGGGCAATCCTGGCACTGTGTCCGATGTGACCAGCGCTGTCTCCTATCGTCGTCACGACCCACCCATCCGCTTCGCGCATGGAGAGGCGGCCGTCTCCGGTGGAGAAGATATCCCGTGCATCAGCGCTCATCTCGACTTCTCCTTCCGCTGACATCCATCCAGCGAGTCGGGGCGCCTATCACGGCAGGCCCATCCGCTGTCAGCACCGCCCGGCGACAGCCCAAACGAAAAGCCAGCCTGCCAAGAAGGCTCCGCCCCGCGGGTCATCGTCCAATCCGGCTGGCGGCTAGCGTCTTCGGCAGCCTGGCAACCATCGTCCGCAGAGAGCGGACCTTAGGCCCAGAGCTTTGCGTCCCGGTCTTTAGACCGGTTTGCCTTTATCGGAGACACGTGCAGTTTTCAAATGAGAGAGACCCGGCTATCCGGTGCATCCCGGATTCGCCCGGTCTCGTATCCGATGTGTTTTTTCCTGGTCCGGAGAGATTCCTGAGAGAGACCTGTGGAGTCTATGGGCCGATCCGCGCACACCAGGAGAACGGCGCCTATCGGGCTCAATCTGCCTCTGTAAGAGGTGCTACCGGGGACGGTTAACTAGGGACAGTCACGTAGTTCCACGGCGTAGTCGTTGTGCTGCAGTCGCCCCGTGCCACGAGTCGCCGGCATTGTCGTGCCCGGCGTTCCACATCATGTCACCCAACGCGGGAACAACCGCCAGGAGGTGTTCTTCGTCGACGATGATCGGAGGGGTGTACCTGGACCTGCTGGAGCGACAGGCGCAGACGTTCCTGAGCAAGGCCGAGAGCATGCTGGGCCGCCGCCTACACAGGTTGGAGACCCGTTCGGCAGGCTCAGGGCGGGCCTGCGCTACTGGGAATGGCCGGGCGGGCTTCGGCGGTAGGACTACCGAAGCAGCAGACGGGAATGGCCGGCGGGCAAGCCTCCGCCGATGAACGCTGATGGAAGCGGATGGGTCGCCCCGAGGACGGGGCTCCCACAGCGGCGGGCATGGGAATGCCCGCCCTACAGCAGACGGCGGCGCTGCGTAAAGGGGAGCGGTGCGGGGATTTGCTCGGAAGGCGGGAAGGCTGGGTTCGGAGTAGTTCTTCGGAAAGACGTGGAGAACCGGCGGGGGAGGAAGCCATGCGGCACCTGCGAATCGCGCTGGCGCAAATCAACGTGACGGTCGGCGATCTCGAGGGGAAGGCGACCCGGATCATCGACGCGGTCCTATGATCGAGATGGGAGCAAGGCAAGGCAAGGGCTCACTGCCCGGGTGGGCGGTCGCTCTCGTGCACGTGCTGTTCTTCTTTTCGGGGGCGGCGGGGCTGGTGTACGAGGTCGTGTGGATGCGGATGCTGTCTTTCGTGTTCGGGAACACGACCTATGCGGTGAGCGTGGTGCTGGCGACGTTTCTGGGTGGGCTGGCGATCGGGGCCTGGGCCTACGGGCGGGTGGCGGATCGCCGGTCTGACCTGCTGAAGGTGTACGGGATGCTGGAGGTGGGGGCGGCGGCGATGGCGCTGGCGATGCCGTTTCTGCTGCTGGGGGTGCTGACGCCGGTGTACACGTGGGTGTATCAGCGGGCGGGGGAGAGCGCGGTGGCGCTGACGGTGGCGCGGCTGGTGCTGAGCGGGGTCGTGCTGGTGGTGCCGGCGGTGCTTCTTGGGGGCACGCTGCCGGTGCTGGTGCGGTTTCTGGTGCGGCAGGACTCCGGCATGGAGGCCTACATCGGTCGGCTGTATGGGCTGAACACGCTGGGGGCGGTGGCGGGGAGCTTCGCCGCCGGATTTGTTTTCATGCCGTTTCTGGGGATGCGCTGGTCGAATGCCTCGGGGGCTGCCATAGGGATCGTGGTCGGGATCGCCGCGCTGCTGCTGCACCGCCGTCTGGGTGCGGGAGCCGGTCCCGCCGTCGGGTGGAAGCCGCGCAGGCAGGCCGCGGAAGGGGAGCTGTTGGCAGGGGTGCCGGTGGGATGGCTGCTCGGGGCCTTTGCGCTTTCGGGGTTTGCGGCGCTGGCCTACGAGGTGCTGTGGGCGCGGCTGCTTGCGTACTATTTCGAGGGGTTCGTATACGCCTTCAGCGCCATGCTGTGCGTCTACTTGCTGGGGCTGGCACTTGGCAGCCTGGCGTATTCGTTGATTCTCTCGCGCTCTTGCCGGCCGATCAGGCTATTCGTCATCCTGGAGGTGGTTATCGGGATGGCGGCGGCGGCCACAATTCCGGTGTTTCTGATGCTCCAGCGGGTGGATGCGGAGGGCATGAAGGCGAGCTTCTGGGGGCATACGGCGTGGACGTTTATTGCGGCGGCCGCCATCATGATCGTTCCCACGATGCTGATTGGGGCCGTTTTCCCGCTGGTCTGCGGGGTATGGGCGAGGGCGACGGGCCGGGTGGGGTCGAGCGTAGGCGGGGTGTACCTAGTCAACACAATCGGCACGGTGCTTGGGTCGCTGGGGGCGGGATTCGTGCTGATTCCGGCTGCGGGCACGCGGGCGGGTTTGTTCTTGATGGGGGGACTCAATGTGTTCGCGGGGCTGATGGTCTGGGCGGCGAGCGGCCGGCGCGGGTGGCGGCGGGCAGTGAGGGGTGCGGCGGCGGTGGCGGCGCCCGCAGCACTCGTGGTGGCGATGAACCAGGGGTTCACGGCGCGGGATCTGGCACAGGTGTACGCGCACGGGCACGCCATAGCCATCGAGTGGGTGAATGAGGGCATCGACGGCACGGTGACGATCGAGCGGCCGCAGAGGGAGACAGACGCTTTGTATGGGATGGGGACCGATCGCAGGCTGAGCGTCAACGGGGTGAACGTGGCGGGGACGCGGTTCGATTTTCATACGACCCAGAAACTGCAGGCGCACCTTGGGCTGCTGGTGAATCCCGGGTCCGAGCGCGTGCTGCAGATCGGGTTTGGATCGGGAGGGACGGCCTACTCTGCGAGCCTGCATCCGGTCGAGCGCATCGATTGCGTCGAGATATCGAAGGCGGTGTTGTCGGCGGCCCCGAGATTCGAGGAGACGAACCACGGGGTGCTGGAAGATCCGCGGGTGCACCTCTACATCGAGGACGCGCGGTCTTTCGTGAAGCACAGCCCGCACGCCTACGACGTGATCCTGTCGGATTCGACGCATCCGGTACTGGCAGGGGAGGGGCTGCTATACTCGGTGGACTACCTCCGCGATTGCGCCGACCGACTGAAGCCAACCGGGATCTTCAGCACCTGGCTTCCGGTGTATTCGCTCTCGGTCGAGGACACGAAGGTGACCGTGCGGTCTATTCGGGAGGTCTTCCCGTATGTGTATATCTGGCACACATCGATTGGCCGAAACGAGTGGTGCATCGTGCACGGGATGAAGCAGCCGCTGGCGATCGACTATGATGCGTTCGCCGGGGAGATGAACCTCCCGGCAGTCGCCGACGATCTGGCCATGATCGGATTGAGCCGGCCGGAGCAGGTGCTGGGGCTTCTGCTCTACGATCATCGGGCAGTAGACCGGTGGGTGGGCGACGACGGGCCGCTCAATACCGATGATAACGGGTACCTGGAGTTCGTCGGCCCGCGGAGCGCGCTCTTCGCGCGGTCGCGGAAGTTGCTGTGGGTGCTGACCTTCCCGGACATCGCGTTGAACGCCGGGGGATCGGTGTTGGACTACGTAGAGGGCGCGGGCGAAGCGGACGCGCCGTGGATGCAGCGTCTGCAGCGGGAAGAGGCGGCGAATCGGCTGATGTTAAGCGGACGGCTGTACGAGTTCGCGAGGCAGGACCGCTACGACATCCTAGCCCATATGGCGTATCGGCGAGCACTCGGCTTATCGCCGGACCACTTCGTCGCCCGCACGATGTTGGGTATCAGCGAGCGTCAAATTGACGAGACGCGAGAGGCAGCTCTGCGGCAAGAGAATCGCCAGGTGGCACTGGACCAGCTCATTGCGGCGCTGACGACCACGGGGCGGTTGGCGGAGGCGGCGCGCTGGGCGGCGGTGATGGCCGAGGGGCAGCCGCCGGAGCCCGGGCCGCAGGTGGTGCTCGCGCTGCTTCGGGGCCGGTGGGACGAAGTGGAGCGTTTCGCGGAAGAGCCGGATGGGTCCGGGCGCCTCATGGGGGTCGCGATCTCCCACTACAATCAAGTGGTACAGAAGGAGCGAACGGTGGTGAGAGAGGCCGGAGACGCCGAGAGGTGGTTGGAGCTCGGCGACCTCTACAGAAGTCTGGCCCAGGAGATCGGGGCCAATACCCAGCCCTTCGGGGGCGTCTCGGCGACCCTGCGCCTCAAGGGCTTCCGGATTCGCGCGCTAACTGGACTGCTGGAAGCTGCTCGGGAGAGATACGAGCGCGCGCTCGCGCTGTCGCCCGAGAGCGACGCGGTCCGGTTCAGACTGGCGGCGGTGGAGACCTCCCTTGGGGAATACGGGCGGGCGATCGAGGTGCTGGAGGCGGTTGCGGCATCGGATGATGGCTCGAAGGCGGCGGAGGCGGAGCTGGCGCGGCTGCGGAAGATCGAGCGCGATCCGTTCGCCTTCCTGGGGGAGGTGCAGGCGCAAGTGCTGGAGCACGTGGGCGGAGATCACGGGTAGCGCCAGCGGAAGGCCGGGGCCGGTTGGAGCGTCTATCAAGACCGCTTGCGCTCCGCAATCAGAACCGCCCATGTACCACCAGAGGCCGGGGCCGGCGGTTCTGATAGCGGTTCTTAGATTGCCGCGGCAGGCGAGGATGGCGGGGCCGCCGTACTTGTTGACTGGATGGGGAGGGAATCACGCGGCGGAGGGGAGATCATGCGACACCTGCGGATAGCGCTAGCGCAAATCAACGTCACGGTCGGCGATCTCGAGGGGAACGCGGCCCGGATCATCGGGGCGATTGGGGAGGCGGAGAGCGTCGGCGCAGATATCGTCGCGGTGCCGGAGCTGGCGCTCACCGGATATCCGCCGGAGGACCTGCTGCTGAAGCCGGAGTTCATCGCGGCGAGCCGGCGGGCGCTGGAGAAGGTGGCGGCGGAGACGCCGGAGGGGATGGTGGCGGTCGTGGGGGCGGCGCACCGCGAGGACGATCTCTATAACGCGGCGGCGCTGCTGCACGGGGGCCGGGTGGCGGCGGTCTATCGCAAGAACTTCCTTCCCACGTACGGCGTCTTCGATGAGGATCGATACTTCCGGGCGGGAACGGAGCGGCCGGTCTTTCGCATCGGCGGCGGGGTGGTCGGGGTCAGCGTGTGTGAAGACATCTGGTATCCCGACGGGCCGCCCACCGAGCAGGCGCTGAATGGGGCGGCGGAGCTGCTCGTCAACATTTCGTCGTCTCCGTATTGCATGGGGAGGTTCGAGACGCGGCGGGAGATGCTGGCGACGCGGGCGGCGGATACGGGGGCGTTCATCGCCTACGTCAATCTCGTCGGGGGCCAGGACGAGCTGGTGTTCGACGGCCAGAGCCTCATCTTCGCTCCGGACGGGGAGCTGCTGGCACGGGGGCCGGCGTTCGAGGAGGCGATGATCGTGGCGGACATCGACCTCGACGAGGCCTTTCAGCGTCGGCTCCATGACCCGCGGCGGCGAAAGCGGAGGCGGGCCTCGGATTCGGAGGCGATGACGATCACGGAGGGCCCTCGTGAGCAGAAACCCGGCCTGGGGCGGCCGCTGATGGCGGAGCCGCTGGTGACGGAGGAGGAGGCCTATCGGGCGCTCGTCGTCGGGACGCGTGACTACGTTCGGAAGAATGGTTTCGAGAAGGTGCTGGTGGGGCTGAGCGGAGGGGTCGACTCGTCGCTGGTGGCGGCGATCGCAGTGGACGCGCTCGGCCCCGAGAACGTCGTCGGGGTCTGGATGCCGTCGCGGTACTCGTCGGAGGGCAGCAAGACCGACTCCGCGGCCCTGGCGAAGGCGCTGGGGATAGAGCTGAAGACGGTGCCGATCGAGGAGGCGCATGCCGCTTATGAGGCGATGCTGGCGCCACACGCCGAGGACGCCCCCGGCGTCATGGTGGAGAACGTCCAGGCACGCGTTCGCGGGAACATTCTGATGGCGCTGTCGAATGCGCGCGGCTGGCTGGTGCTGGCGACGGGAAACAAGAGCGAGATCTCGACGGGGTACTGCACGCTGTATGGGGATATGGCGGGGGGGTTCGCGGTGCTGCGGGATGTGCCGAAAACGCTGGTCTATGAGCTGGCGAGGCACAGGAACGAGTCGGCGGGGCGGGAGGTGATCCCGCAGAGCGTGATCGATAAGGTGCCGTCGGCGGAGCTGCGGCCGGACCAGAAGGATACGGATTCGCTGCCGCCCTATGAGGTGCTCGATCCGATTCTGAAGGCGTATGTGGAGGAGGACGTGCCGGTGGCGGAGATCGTGGCCTCGGGGAACGACCCGGATGTGGTGGCGCGGGTGGTGGAGATGGTGGACCACAGCGAATACAAGCGCCGCCAGGCGCCGCCGGGACCGCGGATCACGTCGCGGGCGTTCGGCCGGGACCGAAGGCTGCCGATCACGAATCGGTTTCGGGGAGGGCCGGTGGGGTAGGGGACGATGGTTTGCGGGGGACGCTGTCCCCCGCACCCCCTGGGGGGAACGATTGATGCCCGGCACTGCCGTGCCGGGTCGGGGAGGATGTTGGGGAGATGGAGTCCGTCCATCTCCCCAAGCCCCTCTGACGGGTGCCAGCGGCACCCGCTGTCGTCTTGTCAGAGGCTGGAGGGTGTGTTCGCGGGGCGCGGCCGGCGATGGGGGCGGGGGGTGGCGCCAGGATTATCCATCCCGGCGGAAGCCGGATAGGGGGCGCTGGCCCCTTTGAACCCCCGGGAGTAGCTGCCGGCAGTCTATTTGTAGCTGGCGAAGGAGGCGGCCAGGCTCTGCAACCCCGATGCCAGCACGCTGCCGTCTGATCCCAGGCCGATGAAGGTGAAGCCGTCGGCGACGGTTTGCTCGATCTGGTCGGGGGTGTTGAGGAGGATCCCGGCGGCTTTGCCGTGGGTGAGGGCGGCGTCGGAGACCTTCTTCAGGGCGGCGCGGAAGCGGGGGTGGTCGAACTGGGAGAGGATGCCGAGGCTGAGGCTGAGGTCGAGCGGCCCCACGAAGAGCACGTCCACTCCATCGATGGCGGCGATGTCGTCGAGCACGTCGAGGGTGCCTTCGGTTTCGACCTGGACGACGGTGAGGAGCTTGCGGTTGGCGTCGGCGATGTAGGATGGGAAGTCCTTGCCGAAGTCGGCGGCGCGGTTGAGGCTGGCGGCGCCGCGGATTCCCTGGGGCGGGTAGCGCATGGCGGCGACGGCCTGTCGCGCTTCCTCGGGCGTCGTGACATAGGGGACGACGACGCCGGCGGCGCCGAGGTCGAGGACGCGCTTGAAGCGGGGGGCTTCGTTCCAGGCGACGCGGACGATGGGGGCGGCCGGTGTGCCGGCAATCGCCTGGAGCTGGTGGAGGCAGCTCTCGTGGTCGCCGGCGCCGTGCTCGAGGTCGATGACGACCCAGTCGAAGCCGGCGTTGGCGGCGATCTCGGCGGCCATGCCGGAGCCGAGGTTGAGCCAGGTGCCGGAGAGAATTTCACGGTTGAGGACGCGGTCGCGGATGTAGTTCATGGTGTTCTCACCTTTGGACTGGTGGGGGAGGTTTCGGGGGAAACGTTCGGCGTCCTGCGAGTCGCGTTGACTGTCGTTTCAAGGGCGTGTTAGAATGCGCGCAGTCAGGTTCGCATGGGATGTAGATGGGTGAGGAGCAATCATGCCTATTGCCATTGAGGTGGATCGACATAGGCTGACTGAGTTCTGCCGGCGGCACCACATCCAGCGGCTGGCCTTCTTCGGCTCGGTGCTGAGGGACGACTTCGGCCCGGACAGCGATGTGGACGTGCTCGTCGAGTTCGAGCCTGGGCATATACCGGGACTCGAGTTCATGGCGATGGAGGATGAGCTGGCGGGCATCTTGGGGCGGGCCGTCGATCTGAACACGCCTGGGTTCCTCAGCCCCCACGTACGTGAGCGTGTGATGGCGGAGGCGGAGGAGGGTGTGTGAGAGCACTCGTGAAGAACACACAGAGAGCAAGGTCGCCGGGTCGGCGGGAAGATGCAGCTGATACGCAGCATCGAGATTAGCTATTTCCGTTCGCTTCACCGTGTGCGCATCGCAGGGTGCCGTCCGCTTAACGTCTTCTGCGGCCTGAACGACTCCGGCAAGTCCAACGTGCTGAAGGCGCTGGGGCTCTTCTTCAACCAGGAGGCTGATTGGAGCACAGCACTTGACTTCCATCGGGATTTCTGTGCCCAGAGACTTGACGAGGTCCGCAAGGAATCTGTCAAGGGCAAGCAGTTCATCAGAGTATCCCTTGAGTTGCAGCGCCCGGCTACATACAAGAACAGCTTACCCGAACAGGTTCGTGTGGCAAAGACCTGGTACCGTGATCGGAGTCAGGCTGAGCAGAAGGACGATCTCGAAAAAGCACAGAGGGGCGGGAAACTGCCGAGCACACTTGAGACAGCTCGGCGGTGCCTGCAGATGCTGCTCAACCGGACTCGCTTCGAGTACGTCCCTGCCGTCAAGGACAGGCGTTTCTTCGAACACATCCTGGGGAGATTGCAGACCACGCTGCTGGGCAGGAACAATCCCCAGCTTTCGCAGATGACGGAGGAGCTGGCCGGACTCATCCAAGAGCGCGTCACGTCTCTTCAGGAAGACTTCAGACGCGCGACCGGCATTCAGTCGATGATCGTGCCCCCGGATGAGCTGTCGGCCCTCTTCCAGGCTTTCGGTGTTTCGACCGACCTGTCGGAGGAATACAAGGTACCTCTCGGCCTCCGGGGGGATGGAATCCAGGCGCTTTATGTGTTATCGATGCTTCGGTTCATCAGCGAGAGCAGCAACCTGTACTTCCTCTGGGGGTTTGAGGAGCCGGAGAACTCACTTGAGTACTCTCTTCTTACCACAATGGCGCGAGAGCTTGATGCGACCTACTCCAAGGTTGCCCAGATATTCGTGACAACTCACTCGCCAGCACTCACGACCCTACGATCAGACAGAACAGCCTGCTTCCGGGTTAGTCGGGATGAACGCGGGCTGTCCGTCGTGAAGCCTGTCTGGCCTGAGGGCGGCTCAGCCCTGGAGCGGGCGCAGCTGAACGTTGAAATGGGGTTCATGCACATTCAGGAGGAGCTGCACGGGGAATATGTGAGCAAAGTTGAGGAAGTGGACCGACTACGGGAGGGCCTCGACAAGATTCAGAACGAGATTGCCGCTCTGACATCTCCGGTTATACTCACAGAGGGCAAGAATGACGCTTCGATCATCCGAGTCGCTTGGGAGAAGCGCCGACCGGGGGTTGGGATACCATTCCAATGCCGTTCATGTGACCCTTCGGAAAGCGGGAGCAGCGGCGGCGTGACGATGTTGCGCTGGGCTGTTGAGGCAGCACACCCTGAGTACGGACGGAAGGTGATCGGCATCTTCGACAGGGACAGCGCTGGGATCAAGGAGTTCGGGAAGCTGTCTGCTAACTTCTCGGCATGGCGAGGCCGTGACGATGTCAAGGTCCATTCCAACAGCCTATCATACGCTTTTCTACTCCCGGTGCCCACTGGGCGCGAGGCCTACGCCCGGAACCACAACATGCCACTCGAGTATCTATTCCCAGATGAGGTGCTTAAGAAGCGGACACTGCTTGACCAGGGTCTGCAGTTTGGCATGCCGGCACTGGAATTGAGGGCCGGCGCGACACAGATCCCGCTAGACCCAGCGCTCATCCCGCTAGAAAGCCTGGAAGGGACACGCTCGGTGTCTGGTGGGAAGACCGTGTTCGCCGAACAGATAGTGCCGGGTCTGGATGCTGCATACTTCGAGGGCTTCGCCTCGCTTCTCTCACTGGTAGATGATCTGATCCGGGAGTGAACGTTGTTCCGCGTTGACCCCCCTTCCCAGGCCGTGCTATCATCCGCCGCGGAGGTGCTGTATGCGCGGGGAGGAGACGGCGGAGAGCTTGTTTCCGGAGGAGCGGCGGCCGAAGCCCGAGGCGAGGGCGGAGGCGATGCCGCTCGCTGCGCGTATGCGGCCCCGAACGCTGGATGAGTTCGTGGGGCAGGAGCAGATCGCAGGCCCGGGGACGTATCTTCGCACCGCCATCGAGAAGGACGAGCTGTCGTCGGTGATCTTCTACGGGCCGTCGGGGACGGGGAAGAGCACGCTCGCCCATATCATCGCGGGGTATACGAAGGCGCAGTTCGAGCCGTACAGCGCGGTGACCTCGGGGGTGGCGGACATCCGCAAGGTGACGGCGCAGGCGAAGGAGCGGATGGAGGTGCAGGGCCGCCGGACGATCCTGTTCGTGGATGAGATTCACCGCTTCAACAAGGCGCAGCAGGACGCGTTTCTCCCGTTCGTCGAGGACGGGACGATCATCCTCATCGGCTCCACCACGGAGAACCCGTTCTTCGAGATCAACGCGCCCCTGGTGAGCCGGTCGCGGATCTTCGTGTTCGAGCCGCTGACGGAGGCGCAGATCGGGGCGATTGTGGAGCGGGCGCTGGCGGAGGAGGAGCGGGGACTGGGGAAGCTGGGGGCGGAGCTGACGCCGGAGGCGAAGGCGCATGTCATCAACCTGGCCAATGGGGATGCGCGGGCGGCGTTGAACGCGCTGGAGGCGGCGGCGCAGCTTGCGCGGCCGGTGGACGGCAGGCGGACGATCACGCTGGAGATCGCGGAGGACGCGGCCCAGCAGCGGGCGCTGAAGTACGACAAGGGCGGGGATACGCACTACGACGTGATCTCGGCCTATATCAAGTCGATGCGGGGAGGCGACCCGGACGCCGCGCTCTATTGGCTGGCGTGGATGATCTCGGCGGGGGAGGACCCGCGATTCATCGCCCGGCGGCTGGTGATTCAGGCGGCGGAGGATGTGGGGAACGCGGATCCGATGGCGCTGATGCTGGCGACGGCGGCGGCGCACGCGGTGGAGTATGTGGGGCTGCCGGAGGCGCAGATTCCACTGGCACAGGCGACGGCGTACGTGGCCTGCGCGCCGAAGTCCAATGCCTCGTACCTGGCGATTTCCCGGGCGATGGAGGATGTGCGCAACCGGAAGGTGCCGCTCGTGCCGAAGCACTTGCGAGACGCGAACTATCCCGGCGCGAAGCAGTTCGGGCACGGCGATGGCTATCAGTACCCGCACGACTCTCCAGGGCACTTCGTGCCTCAGGAGTACCTGCCCAAGGGGACGAAGTCGCAGCGCTACTACGAGCCGGGGGAGCTGGGGTATGAGAAGAAGATCAAGGCGCGGCTGGAGGAGTGGGAGCGGAGACGGCAGGACACCGAAGGGGAGGGGACGGGCGAGGGATGAGTGGGGAGCGCGTCGCCGTGGCGATGAGCGGGGGGGTGGACAGCTCGGTGGCGGCGGCGGTGCTGCTGGAGCAGGGGTATGAGGTGGTGGGGTTCACGATGCAGATTTGGCCCCGTGACATGGAGGCGGATGCTCTCCCCGAGCTCCGCGGGTGCTGTGGGGTCGAGGCGGCGGATTCGGCGAGGCGGGTGGCGCGGGCGCTGGGCATCCGCCACTACGTGCTCAATCTTCGAGAGTCGTTCGAGCGATTCGTGATCGACCCGTTCTGTGACGAGTACGCCCGCGGCCGGACCCCCAATCCCTGCATTCGCTGCAACACCTTCGTGAAGTTCGGCCCTCTGCTGAGGCGGGCGCGGGAGATCGAGGCGGAGAAGCTGGCGACGGGGCATTACGCCCGGGTGGCGTACGACGAACGAGCCGACAGATGGCAGCTTCTGTGTGGAGTCGATGGGCGGAAGGATCAGTCCTACAGCTTGTACGGCTTGAGCCAGGAGCATCTGTCCCGGGCGGTGTTTCCGCTGGGGGAGATGACGAAACAGGAGGTGCGCCGGAGGGCAGCGGAGCTTGGGCTGGCCTCGGCGGAGCGGCCGGAGAGCCAGGAGATCTGTTTCATCGCGGGGGAGGGATATCGGGAGTATCTGGCAAGGCGCCGGCCGGAGGTGGTGCGGCCGGGGCCGATCGTGGACCGCGAGGGACGGCAAGTGGGGAGGCATCGGGGGATTGCGTTCTACACGATCGGGCAGAGGGAGGGCCTGGGGGTGGCGCAGGGGCGGCCGCTGTATGTGGTGGAGATCGATGTTGTGGGGAATCGGGTGATTGTGGGGGAGAAGGAGGAGGCGCAGTTCGGGGGGCTGGTCATGGGGGAGGTCAACTACGTCTCGCGCGAGAGCCTGCCGGCGGAGGGAGCGACGCTGGCGGCGAAGATACGCTCGGGGGGCAGGCCGGCGGCGTGTGTGGCACGGCCTGAGGGCGAGGGAGTCCGGGTGGAGTTTGGGGAGCCGCAGTGGGCGATTTCGCCGGGGCAGGCGGCCGTCTGCTATGAGGGCGAGGCGGTGGCTCTGGGCGGGATGATCGAAGCCGGGTTCTGATAGCGGTTCTGAGAAGAGGAGCGAATCATGCAGACGCTGGCCTTGCTCGCAGCCACGCTGGCTGCGGCGGCTCTGATCGTGGTGTCGGTCAAGGCATACTTTCTGATGATCCGCGCCCAGGCCGTGGTGGACCGCCTGGGGCGGCTGGTCGAGTCGGAGCTTACGCCGACGGTGCGGACGTGGGGGGAGAGCGCGCGAGGGGTTCAGAATGCGACAAGGAAGTTAGACGAGGGGCTTGGTTCGCTGGCACGGACGCTGGGGCGGGTGGACCGAATCAGCGAGAGGCTGGAGGCGGAGGTGGTGACGCTGTCGGTGATTCAGCCGGCGGTGGCGAAAGTGACCTCATGGCTTTGCGGAGTGAGGAGGGGGCTGGGGGAGGTGGTGGGGCGCCGGCCGAGGACGAAAGGGGCGGCGGAGGGGGTCGAGACAGAAGTTGGATGAGGAGAGCGATATGACAATGCCGCTGAAGATCGACGCCCGGACGGAAGGGGATGACACGGCGGTTCTGTCGCTGGCTGGGGAGGTGGATGTGGCGAACGCGGGACAGGTCAGGGACTCGGCCCTCAAGCTGATGTCGACGGGAATCAAGCATCTGGTCGTCGACCTGAAGGCGACGGAGTACATGGACAGCACCGGTCTCGGGACACTGGTCGGTTTGCTGAAGCGGATGAAGGAATCGGGAGGGGATGTGGTGATCGCGGTGGCCCGGCCGAGGGTGAAGCGGTTGTTCGAGATCACGGGCCTGATACAGGTCTTTCGAATCTACGACGATGTGGCCGCAGCGCTGAAGGAGGTGCGGGGATGAAGACGACTACCCCCGACCAGGTGGAGATCAGGATTCCGCGACGGGCGGAGTTCGTGCGGGTGGCGCGCATGGCCGCCTGCGCGCTGGCCTCTCAGCTCGAGTTCACGTACGACATCATCAAGGATATCGAATTGGCTGTGGGAGAGGCCTGCGCGAACGCGGTCGAGCACGTGTCCGACGACGCGCGCGACGAGATCGTGGTGAGGTTCAGCATCGACTCGACGCAGTTGGCGGTGGAGGTCTTCGACCGGGGACAGGGCTTCGACCCGGCGCGAGCCGCGGAGGCCGGCGCGGCCAGCATGGAGAACTGGGACGACCCGGGCGGGCTGGGGCTGGTGGTGATACGGGAAGTGATGGATGAGCTGGCGGTTGACTGTGACCCGACGAGTGGGACGTGCGTGCGGATGGTGAAGCGCAGGTCGAGGTAGTGCCCATGAACCCGCGGGAGGCCGCGGAAGCTAAAGAGGCAACGAAAAGGGGTCCTGTCAAGCGGAAGTCGAAGCGGGACGCGGCGACGCCAGAGCTGTTCGCGAAGTACCAGAAGACGCGCGACCCACAAGTCCGCGAGGAGCTGATCCTCGCGCACATGAATCTGGTGCGCTATCTGGCGCGGAAGTTCGCCAACCGGGGCGAGCCGCTGGAGGACCTGACACAGGTGGGGATGATCGGCCTGATGAATGCGATCGACCGGTTCGATCCGAGCCGCGGGATACGGTTTGCGACCTATGCGACGCCGACGATCGTGGGGGAGATTCGGCGGTACTTCCGGGATCGGGGGTGGGCGGTCAAGGTTCCGCGGCGGCTGCAAGAGATGAACTTGGCGGCAAACAAGGCGATCGACGAGCTGACGCAGAAGCTGAACCGGCCGCCGACGGTGCCGGAGCTCGCGCGGGAGATGGAGATAAGCGAGCAAGAAGCGCTGGAGGCGATGGAGCTTGGGGATTTGTACGAGCTGCCCTCGCTGGACGGGGAGATGGGCGGAGAGTCGGACGAGGCGCGAAGCAAGCTGGCGGATTATGTGGGGCAGGTGGATGAGGGGATAGAGAAGTTCGAGCGGCGGGTGCGGCTGGCGGAGGCTCTGAGTTCGCTGTCTCCGCGGGAGCGGAAGATCATCGAGCTCCGGTTCTTCGACAATCTGTCGCAGACGCAGGTGGCGCAGCGGCTCGAAATCTCGCAGATGCACGTTTCGCGGCTCCAGCAGCGGGCGCTGGCAAAACTGCGGGAGTCGGTGCGGGAGCAGGATAACGAGTGAGGCGTTCCGCCGGGGGTGAGGCCGACGGCCCCGGGGGGCATGGGCTGGTGCCCAGGGCTTTCCGTATACGCTGGGGGAGGTGACGCTTGGACCTGCCGACTGCTTTAGTTGCCCTGATTGCGGTGGCCGTGATCGCCTACATCGTCACGGTGGTTCACGCGGCCACGACACAGACGCTTGGAGGACAACCGGAAGTATACCGGCCGGAAGAGCGTCTGCTGGCTTGGCCGAAGTGGCTGTCCGGTCTGATTGGCGTGCTGCTGGTCATCTGGCTGCTGTACCAGGTCCGGGGGATCCTGCTGCCGTTCGTGCTGGGGGCGGCGATCGCCTATCTGCTGAATCCCGGGATCGCGCAGCTGGAACGAAGGGGATGGCGGCGGGAGCGGGCAATCCTCGTGGTGTTCGGCGTGTTCCTGGTGGCCTTGGTGCTGGCCCTCGTGCTGGTCGTGCCGCAGCTGACGGCGGAGGCGCGCGACTTGGTTGGCCGGTACGACTACTATGCGTATCAGACCCGGCAGTTCGTGATGAACGCGCAGGAGACGATTGTGGCCTGGGGGCGGGTCGTCGGGATGGTGCCGGAGGACGTGCGGAGGGCGTTTGCAAACCTGGGCGAGAGGGCGCAGGAGTACGGTGCGAGCTTGCTTCGGAACAGCCTGGGGCTGCTGAACCGGTCGCTGGTGCTGGTGTCGCTGCTGGTCATCACGCCAATCGTTACGTTCTGGGTGCTGAGGGATTACCAGAAGCTGGGGCATCAGCTGCTGCGGGCGCTTCCCGAGCCGCGGCGCGGGGCAACGGTGGCGGTACTGAGCGAAATCAACAAGTTGGCGGGGAGCTACTTGCTGGGGATGGCGACGATGATGTTGATCGTGGGGATCTTTGCCATCGCCGTGCTCAGTGTTGCGCAGGTGAGCTTCTCGGTCTTGCTGGGGATCATGACGGGAGTGCTGTATGTGATCCCGTACCTCGGTTTTCCCACGTCGATGGCGGTGATCGCGCTCGTGATGGGAGTGAATGGGCAAGGCACGGGTATGATTCTGATCGTGCTGGGGATCCTGATGGCGGGCAATATCACCTTCGACTATGGGGTAACGCCGCGTATCATCGGCAGCCGCGTGGGGCTGCACCCGCTTGTGGTCATCTTCGCCGTGCTGGCAGGGGCGGTGCTGTTCAAGTTCGTGGGGATCGTGCTGGCGGTGCCGGTTGCGGGGGCGATCAAGGTGGTGCTGCTGCACTTCTGGCCGGAGGTGTTCGGGCCGGAAGCGCCGGATGCAGCAAGCGCCTGAGTTTGCTATAATGGCCGGGACG
>Ga0307377_10000310_pt1 | contig 67354 bp, 103 predicted proteins | sample TR3MG_FD_202535 | JGI IMG/M metagenome (GOLD analysis project Ga0307377, IMG submission 202535) | Soil microbial communities from Risofladan, Vaasa, Finland - TR-3 | ecosystem: Environmental > Terrestrial > Soil > Coastal area > Acid sulfate soil | place: Finland: Risofladan, Vaasa | collected... | reverse complement strand
TACGCCCAACGAGCATTGATAAGACTTTGGCAAGTTGGAGGCTTGCCCTCTCTCCATCTTCCTTTGGCTCAAGCACCCAGTTGGGATCATTCCAAATATGATCAGGTGCATCTTCAAGGTAGGCACCTCTTGCCCTCGGCAAATAGATATCATACGCATTCCTAAGGTCTATCATTCACTCACCCCCCATTTTGATTTAGTTATATAATAGGTTAAATCATTTGTCAAGGTTTATTTTCCGTCCAGAACAAGTCGAAGTAATATCCTACTTCCCTGTCAAACTGCATACCTATATCAGGGAAGGAACGCCTGTGCTGTTCATGCACCCCCGCCACAAACCCATTAGTAAATACTTCCCTCATTGTTGGCTCGATAGCTTCTTTTGTTGTCTGTCCTTCCGGCTGTCGATCATAATCCATGAGTACTTCATTGCAGGTTTCGCATTCAATCGCTACGTTATCAGCGCCACCAATGTTTCCACCTTTCTCTCCATACGTAACGCACACAATCTTATGCCCATAGTGCCTTAACAGATCATCAAAGTCATGTGCTCCCATCTTCACTCTCCTTTCCTCCCATTAATTTTCCTCCATAGGCAACATACTTGTCACTTGGAACAAAGCGCAGGAATGCCATACCGTTCCAACACATCCACATTCTTCCGTCTTCTGCAATCTTGATTCCAACATCTCCAGTAACTACACCTACCGTTCTATCAAAGATGTCATTCTCCAACGACAGTAGTCCATCCATGTGCAATTCATCGTATGATTTTATCTTCATCTACTATTTCCTTTCCATCCTCTCCCCACTCCCTGCCACACCAACAGCAACTATCATGGCTCCACGAATGATTACAATGGTGTCCACACGGCCTTCTTGATTTAGCACACTCATTCTTTGGACTACCTTCTGCACAGGCAGTGCAAACATCGTCAAGCGTATTAGTCATTATCCCTCACCACTGTTGGATATTTCTTGTAATCAGCAGGGGTGGCATCCCTCAGGTCAACCCATCCGAATCCCACCCAGTCTTTAACAATTCCATTGTCTATAACTTGCCTGTAGATTTTCTCCTGTCCTGCAACCATCCGAATTCTGGATAACTTACTGGCGTGTACTGTCTCCATCGAACCCTCCACAAACTGCTTTATGGGCAGCTTCCGTTGATCTCCTTTCCGAATCAGTCATCCGTTCCCATCCAGCCTTTGCTTTTTCCTCAGATTCGGTAACCCCTACGCATGCTTGCAGGGCAATGATTGCCTTTACTCCTTGCTCCTCTGATAACATATTCTCTACCCCAGTTTAAAGATAAATTCGATTCCTCCTGAGACCTTGATTTCAATGCCGTGGGCAGACAGGTCCTTCTTGAATGCCTCAATCCTCTCATCCACCATTTTCTGTACTTGCATAATTATCTCACTCTCAGGAACAGTTTCAACCTTTGGCACCATTTCCTTTTTCTCAGTTGGCTCCTTAACTTTTCCAGCTTTTAACTCCTGCTCGATAGCAGGGTATGCTTTGCACAGAGAGGCCAAGGTTGCCTTCGATCTCTTATCATGCAGATCCATAAGGTCTTGCGCTGTGCAGTGCTCAACAACACTGGATAAAAGCTGGTAGGATTTACCCTTTCCTCTCTTTCCAACAATCAGCAAGCGCTTCACGTCCGGTCTCCGATTCATGTGATACATGATATTGGAAACGTGATCTTTACTGATCCGTCTGTCCGGTGCTACCTTTTCCATCTTCTCCCTGATCTCTATCGTGGACAACTCCTCTCCAGATAGCAGGGCAGTAAACGCCATTTCCGTCAATGATTTGTCTCGTGCCATTTTCATTAACTCCTTATTTCGTTTTCTGTTTATCTGACCCCTTGTCCATTCAGTCAGGCCAGATGCCTTATCCTTTTTATCAAGGTAATGAACCTTCCGTGATTTCTTAATGGCATGCTTGTCAGGTTCAAGTACCTCAGTCACCGTCTCTTCCAAATACTTAGACAGTGGTTTGCCATTAACGGTTAGACCCTTTAGCTCTCCATCTGCGCTTCTTTTGATTATTCTTTCCATTGCCCTTACCCCTTTCATCCTTCCTCTTCTCTGACGCACAGTCCCGGCAGAGACGTGGATATCCTGGAGCGTCTCCCTCTATATACACCCCACACCATTCACAAAGAGTTCCATCTAACATCATTTCAGCTATTTCGCCCATTAGCTTTCTCCTATTACTCGTGGAATTTCTTCACCTCTTTCTAATCGGTCTGCAAGCTCACGCATGAACTTTATCATGTGAGACCTTTGTGCATTGCTAACATAATCCCCTGCCTCACCCTCTCCACTAAATGGAAAAGTAAATAATGCAAACCCTATCCTTTCTCCATTGTTCGTTACTCGTAAGGATTGATCGAGAGCCAGTGCTATATCATCAAAGAACTGTTCTCGCCTTTTCATTTCGTTACTAATTTGATTGCTCATCTTCGTGCTCCATGGGTAATAAGATATTCAGGATATCCCATCCTTCCTCACACTGCCTGTCTTTAAGGTATCCCACATTCCTTTCCAGTTCTCTTCTGCAACGCTCCAAAGACCAAGACTTACGGATCTCTTTAACGTCCTCCTCACTCCACTGGGTTCCGGCAATATACTGATGCTTAAAATCCGCACTGTGCACTGCCCACTCCAATTCCCGCATACCTTGTTCACACAGGGTTAAAAGAGCATCCTTGTCTTTATGAATTCGCCATGCAACTTCGCAAGTTTCACGGCAATAGTGACAGGTGGCATTGCTAACTTTCTCCACTTGAATCATCTGGCCCCTCACCTCCTTCCATTATTGACTCAGGTACTAATCTCCGTTGCTTCCCCATTAAATTCAGATGGTGGGTAAATATCTCCTTTCGTGTTGCTCGATTAGCCTCTATGTAAACACTGCACTGGTATTCCTTGTTCTCATATTCCTCAGGACACCTAAAGCTGCAAATGGTAATACTTATACGGTGCATCCTTGATGGACAGTGAACGTAGCAACTTTTGACAAAATAAGGCTCTTCTACTTCTTCCCAATCATACGTTCCATTTTTTCTATCACCTGAGTCAGACATGCGAATTCCTCATCGAACGTGTCAGCCACATCCTCCCGATCCCATAAAGGTAAGACCGCTTTGGCTGCATCAATTAAAGGTAGGTGGTCAATTTCATTGCGGTCATTGAGGCGTTTCATTTCGTCAGCAAGCCGCCCAATATTTCTTGTTAAGGTAGGAAGTTGGTGCTCAAAAAAGGCACGCCCATATTGCGAATGGTGAAAGTCAGTCATTGCGTCAACTCCTTTCTTTAAAGTCTTCCATTCCATAGGTGTCACGCAGATCATCAATCCGTGCATCATGCTCCCACTCGGCTTCCGCAGCCTTCAATGACTCTATCTGCTCATCCGATTTCTCCATTCCATGATCTCTGTAACAGGTAGGATCTCCCTGACCTCCACACACCTTGCACTCAGGACAGATGCAGTCATCAGGGAATTGACCACATACCTCACACGGTTGATCTACTCCCATAGCGTCCTCTATCATCTGGTTCGTGCATCCAGGTGGTAGGCTCCATCCAAAGATTGATGATCTCATAACTTGCCCTCCAGATTAGTTAATGCCGGTTACTCCAAACTTCGCTTTCCATGCTTCCCAGTCAGTTGCATCCCAGGACCGTGGGTCCCTCATCTGATCACTGAACAATCCGGCAACAGTAATAGTCCTGTGCTGATTCCATCTCTTCCATGTAACCATCACTTTTATCCGTTTGCTTTTAGTGGTGTGATCAGAGATTGACCATCTTACAGTATACGGCCCATCGTTATAAACAAAATTCCCGTTGTCTACATCTAACGGGAACTTATATCTCACCTCCTCTGAATAGGCTGAAGAATGCAACCAATCATCATGGACACAACCAGTGCTACTACAATACGGACAGCTCTTGTCCCAAACTAATATAGATTTCTCTTTTCTAGCTGCTATCCTTGCTTCTAGTATGTTAAGCATGTCAAAGTGACTCAATAAGATCTCAAATTCTCTTCTACTCATACTACATCCTCCTATACTACTGTTACTATACTATTTAGGTGATTCTGGATCGTCTTGGCCGATAGAAGGCTGCCAATGGGTTACGTCTCCGGTCAGGAATCCTCCCTCTTTACTGCCAAACTGGGGGCCGAATGATGTCATTCCTCTATACTCACCCTTCCACACGCCGACATGTTCAAAATAATAAAACACTTTCTCGCCTTTCTCAGGCAGTCGGTCTTCGACTTTAATCCATTCCATGAAGGACCTCAGCTATTGTGAATCCGGCTTGCGCTTTCTGTGAAGCGTTCTCCCTCGCAATCGTTGTCAGATATAACTCTTCGTCCTTGCACAACCGATCCCGTAGGTCATCAATCATTTTCTTGTCGATCTTTTTTCTGTGCTTCTCGATTAACTCCATTACGAATATTCTCATAACTTTGCCCTCCCTTAATCCAGTTCTAAGATTTCGTCGATTGTCATTTGTCTTACATTCTTTTTCTTCAATCGGATCAGCCGCATCCCAGGTGGCAATTTCCGTTCACGCTTTTTCGGTTTCGGTTTGGGCAGGTTTTGAATAATGCGGCTGAGTTCCGATTGCCTCCGTCCGGTGAATGACTCACCGCTTTCGTTGAAGTCAGGATGCCTGTCTTGGACAGAACCTTCAAGAATCCGTCTTTCTGTTGCAGTCATTTGCCTTACCCTAACCCTCTGCTCAGTCTCAACTGCTGTTTCCCTTCTCAGATCATAAGTTGGGATCACAGGCAGAACCACCCCAAGGTACGTTGCCCGTAGCTGACAGTGACTCCTCAGTTGCTCAAGGTCAAGCCTTCCTGCATATTGGGAGTCATGGCATAAGTTCCAGAAATTTCGCAGCTTTTCAGGCCGAGTAACACGCCCTAATCTGGTCAGTAATTGGGCTGTAGTCATGTATGACCACCGCTGCCTTTCATGGCTGATGTCAGTAGGCATTATTCCTTCCACTCTCCAGGCTTTTTAGATGTGGATATCTGTCTTGCAAGGGATAACTCTGTTCCATCGAATATCATAACTCCACCTGTCACCTTAGGTGCACTTTTCCATGAATACTCAGCTCCCAGGAAAAGATCCACCTTTGAAAACAGGTTAGCATCATTTGCATATCCGATATCCGATAACTTTAAGTCAATCCACACTAATTGCTCCCTGATGTTTAACTCCTTAACTCCAATGGTCAAGGCACGTTTTCTCGATGTCTCATCAACCAGCATCGTTCTCTTGATTCCGACTGAGACTATAACTCCCAAGATTACCATGACCGCCATTAACTCCAAAAGTGTAAACCCTCTCTTATCTGATAATTGCATGCCCATCCTCCCAACCTTTGCAAGCGATTGCAGAATTACTCCTGCGGTGTACCTTCCATTGCTTGCATTATCGCATCTTGATTATCAAATAGAAAAGCCGTTTCCTTAGCCGACATCCGTCCGGCCTTTCGAAACTTCTTTTCCCCGTTTGACTCTACCACTCGTGGTCCGATTTGCAGTTTCGGCTCTCCACCTTTATAGGAATGAACAGAGATACTGAGTCCATCCACTTCCGTTACAAATAACTCCTTGTCTGCCGATTGATCAAATGCCATTTTGGATTGCCCTCCTTTTGTTGGTATGTAGTTCCTCCCCTTTTGTACTCACAGCATGACCATGATTTCCGCAAGGTAATGCTGTCAATATAAAAGGTAGGCAGGGTAGGGGTCCGAAGACCCCATCCCCGTCAGGCCTTGATTAGGCAGTGGCAGCAACCTTCTCCTCAGTGGGAGCATCATCCTTGGCCTTCTCTTCGGCTTTGGCTTTCTTTGCCAGTGCCGCAGCTTTTTTGACTTTGGCATCAGCAGCTTTCTTTTCCTCGGCTGCTTTCTTTTCAAGGAATGCCTTTACCACTTTGGCATCCTCATCCAGGACTTTCTGCACGTCTTTTTGGATGGAGGCAAGAAAACTCCACTCCTCGGCTTTAATCCTGGAGGCCGTATGTAGTTTGGTGTCCTTCTCATCCTTCCGAGATTTCACCACCCTTTGAAATACAAGGTGCACCGGATTGTCGTTCAGTTTCAGCGCCCTTACAATCAGGTCATTCCCGTTGGCATCGTTCGAGGATTTCTCAAACAGGACTTTGGGAATAAGGGTTTTCGGTTCTTTGACATCGCTCTTGACAGTGGTGGTTTTGGTGTTTTTCGTCTTCTTTGATTTACTCATGATTTTGCCCTCTCTTTGGTTTGTGGTTTGCGACCTTATAATCAAGGTCATTATTAATACTTTATCATAGGTAAAAAACATTGTCAACAATTATTTTAGGCTTGATTTGCAAGCGATTGCAAGCCTTGCCTCTATCACCCCCTTTCGTAGATCCTTGTCAAATGGTCCGTTAGTCTACGTCCTCAAATCCAACATTTACAACTTTGTGGAATGTTCCGTGGTCCCAGTCATAAAGGACATCCCCAACAGACATGCTTGTGTGCCGAAGTCCGGTAGCTTCCACATAGTCCCTGAGTTCGCCATTGGGAGACCAATTCTCTCCCTGGCATTTGCGGTAGGCATCCTCAAGGTCATCTGCCCTCAGGCACCGCATGAAACGGTGGGTTGCCTCTATCTTCCGGCTGTTCACAGGGGCATCACCGAAGCATGTTTCTCGAAAATTCTTTGAATAATAAGCGATGAAGTGGTTCATTACTATATCCTCCTATGCTTCGTAGGCTAAATAGGTTCCAGCATCGTGACACTGTACTTCCCATCCCCTCTTCGAAATGAAGTCACGCAATTTCCGGTGAACACCAAACACGTAAGTCTTCTCTTCCCAGTCTTCCGAGTAGCAGTCACAGGCAGGGAGTCCGTCTATCTCACCACCTTCAGCGCAGTTCCCAAGATGGATGGCTCCAGGCTCTCCCCATCCCTCAGCGTCCTTGATTCCGTGGATGTCAGGAAACCGCTTTTGCAAATGTCTTATTAAGGTAGCTTTTCTCATCGTCCGTTCTCCTTCCTATTTAAGATCAATCCAGATGTCCGATCCACTATGTCCAGTCAGGATGAATCCTGGGCTGCATCCGCAGGGGCATCCGGCTTTCTGGCTGAAATTCGCTTTGACTTCATCACCGAGCAGAGGCAAAACACATGCGTCTATGACTTTCCGTTGGGCCGTTACTTGCTGTTTCCTCCAGTCTGCCCATTCCTTGTCCGATCCGTCTTTGAAGTGGGGCTGCTGGCAGATCTCGTCCTCTCTTTTCTGTGGGACAGATACGTGCACTCTGGTTTTTCTGTCCGGTTTTCCGCTGCTTCTCTTCACCACTTTTGCTAAAATAAGGTCAGTCATTTTGGTGCTCCTTTTTTGGTTACCATCCAATAATCATAAAAAATTTACGGCCTCTGTCTGCTATTTGGTTGATCTCCTCAGCATCCCAGGTTCCGTCCATGAATTGTGCTTGCCATCTAATCAGTCTTGCCACTTGCCTGAGGCTCACATGAACCCTTTGGAAGTCAGAAAGCCCGTATCCACTGAAAAGGTTAATGTCCTCTTGGGACAGATCATTCTTCGGATTTTTCGCAAGTGCCATTGCTTGTTGGAGTTCTGCTTTATTCATGGTGGCTCCTTTTTTGTGGGTGGTTGTTTTGCATACATATAGGTAGTGCAAGCAGCTTGCCAACATTCCAAATTCCGTCCAATTATTTTTCGTTCCTTGTAAAACTTTTGTTGGCAATCGTTTACAGCCTTCCACCATCACAAGCCTCCAATTTCAGGTAGATCCGTTGCTTTCAAAAAGTGACGAAAAAGGGCGTAGTTGACAATTTTTGTCAGACGTTCCATGTAAGGCTTTGAAATCAGGGCGAATATTCCATTCCCATTCCATTCAAAAGGTGACGCAAATTGTCGCTTTTTCCGTAGAGCTTTACAGGTCAATGGATTAGGTTCCGTCCAGTTAGGCTTAGAATTCGTTCCACAGATTGCCGCAGGTTCCGTGATCATCGGTTCCCCCATAGGGCAGGTAGGCAGTTTTTATCGTTCCAGGAAATTCCGATCATATCCGTTCCTTTATAAGCAGCCTCCACTTGCAAGATTCTTGCCATATCATTTCGATAGCTGCCTCTGTTCTATGTCGTCAGTTATGCCGTAGGCATCGCTCATAAAAATGTTCCATTTCCCCGCAGCAGTCAGGATCTTAACTGCATGCCGTAGGTGTGATACCAAATGCTCCTTCCTCATTTTGAATAACTGCTGAACCTTCCAGTTCGATTCAGGTGGCAGATCATCCATTACGAATAGAGCCTGAGCTATAATACGTGCCATGTCCATTTTAACCATTACCTTGTCCTCCATTAGTCGATGTATAGTACTTCTCCAGCAAAATTCGCCAGTGCCATATCCCTTGTCGGTACTTCATGGATGGCAGCAAAATGATCCATAATCTGCCATCCTCCAACATTCGAAAAGTCGATAACTCTATACAGGCCAGCTTTCAGCCCGATGCTGTTATCGTCTCGATGAACCTCGATCCACTTTGCCTCTGTTAACGCCATGATTAATTGCCTCCTAATAATTTCTGGTCTGCTGGATTGATATAAATATAAAGGTTGCGCTCTTTTCCACAAAACCATCCACCTTCGACTACTACCATCCCAGGCGGGATCTCAATCTCCAGCCCTTCATACGGATTCTGCCAAGGCGGGAGAATGCCCATATTCACTCTATTCTCAAGCGGCTCACCGCTAATGGTACAGGCATGATATTCGGACTTCGTTCCACCAGTCCAGTTAACATCGTAGAAGGTAACCTTATCTGTAACCTCTACATTCACCGTCCGTTTCCTGTACTTCGGAAATGTCGCCTGGATAATAGGCTTCATGGACTTCGACTTAACCTTTGTCATGTTATGCATTTCTCTTCCTCCGCTTGACGACCACTTTTACTTCGTGCACTCTTCCAGAACCCTTGACGAATTTTAACTCTTGGACTTTCCTCAAAAATCTACCGCTTTTGGCTTCTTTCCGTAATACCATTAGCTGACCTCCGCAAGCTCGTGGATTTCATAGGTCACAGGGATGCTGCTTTCCTCAACTCCCGAAAACAGGGCTTTGATGTGCTTGCAGGGGGGCTTCTCCCCAACCTTGCCTTTGGTGAATCGGTAGGCCATGCAGGTGCAGGTCCATCTGCCGATGCCCTGTTTGTAGATGTAATACCGCTTGCGGCCATCCACTCCCTTACCGCCAAGAATCTTGCCACTTCCGTCTGTCAGGTGTTGGCCCTTGTAAGTCCCATGGACAGTTGCTACCTTTTTTCCGTCTGTTACCTTTGCCATTTTAGCCTCCGATGTTTAATAAGGTCAGCAGTGCGACAGGCTCTCTGGATACCAGTATCCTCCAAGCTGCCTTCCACCCGAATGCTTTTGCAATAAGGATGAAATGCCGTTTGGTTACTACTCCTGTCATGGTTGGTTTTGTTTGCATACATATAGTTAGTGCAAATGGCTTGCCAACATTCTAATTTCCATCCAATTATTTTTCCTATTTTCTTGGAGACTTTGGCAGTAGGGCGTTTACACCAAAGCGTTAGTTCCGGTAGGTGGTGGGAACAGGTGCTTCCGTGCTGCCTCAGAAGTGACGCATAGGGGCGTAGTTGACGATTTTTGTCAGTCCTATATCTTAGATGCTTAATGTCAGGGCGTTTGCAGGAACTCAAAGCCGAGCGGTAGGTGACGTAAATTGTCCGTCCAGCTTTAACTGGATTCCTCAGTTCCGAAATAAAAGGCTCCGAAATCATGCATAGTTCTGTATGGGGTTCCATTCTTTTGTCCAAGGTAGCTCCAATCAGGACCACTGTTTGCAAGCGATTGCAATAAAAGCCTGCTAACAGAGAACCTCAGGGGATCAGCGTTCACATCTTGCCAATCCCCTAAAGCCTTTTAAACAGATGGCAGATAGAACTCGCCCTCATCCATAACATCGACCAACTTTCTTGCCAGTTTGACAGTGGCCTCATTCCGCAGGTCGAAGTAGCCGTTCTCTTCCATTTCTGCCCACTTTTTCAGACAGGTCACAATCAGGCGCATCTTGTTCTGCTGCAACGTCCGGTGGTCCTGAACGATCATGGTAGCGATCTCCTCAAGCTCATCTTTGGATAGGAAGCAGTTAACTGCACGGCTGAAATGATCCGTGAACTCTTTTGCCAGTTGGCTGTTGCGTGTGGTCATTAGTTACCCTCCTCATCTGCTATTTCGATTAACTCCAAGGTCCTGTTATTCTGCCACCACTTTTTCCGCTGAAATTCAGAGGTAATATAATTCACCTCACTCTGGCTAACTCCCCAGTGGCGGCAAGCCTCATCCAATGTCATTGCTCTATTCGAAGATCGGTCTGTCATCGTAACTCCTTACTATGCCGAAGGACGTTTGCCTCTCATCTGCCCATTCAGCGTTGCGGTCATTCAAAGGATCAATTCCAAACTCCTTCTCAAAGTCCTCTGTCGGCAATACCCACCACTCTTCCCCATCCGACCATACACTCACCATCTCAATGCTTGGATAGTGGATATACTCAAGCTCCTCAGGGCAGTCTGACTCGATTGGGATCTTTGGGTACTTTTTGTCATAGCTCATATCGTCTCCTTGTAAAGCGTTAGTTGGTTTGCGTTTAAAGTCTATCATCTTCGTTAGGCCTTACAGTTATGGCGTTTGGCCCAGGCTAATGTTGCAACCCCATGACCACAGTGCTTGCACTTCCATTTCATCCAGGTAGTGGAATGAAACCCCAGGCGGTCTCTTCGTCTCAGGGCCTCCCTAAATCCGTGCATCGTTTTGTAGTGGGTAACCCTATCACCGCAAATGGTATAGATCCGCTCCATTCCGTTTTCCAATTTGGTGGTCCGTTTTGGATTCATTTTGATTGTCGGCATTTTAACTCCTCTCGATTACTGCTTCTAAAAGTTCGTCTTCGTCCACTCCATTTTTTTCAGCATAAATTGAGATCAAATCTTCTACTTCCGCTTTCGACTTCTTATCTCTCTCCACCACTTCTTCTGCTATGGCCACTATCGACTTCGGAAATTTATCAAATCTCAAAAATTCATGGGCATGGAGATCAAACAAGTCAATGACCAAATCTTGGCTTTCGTAAAATTTAGGTCCGTGGCCGTGGCTTCCAAATTTCTTGAATTCTACGTGGTGTGCGATTTCATGCAGCAGGGTAGAAAAACTGCTCTTTCCTCCCCATAAAATTATTCTCTGGCTTCCGATATATGCAGTTCCTAAAAGGCTTCTATTTTTTCTGCCCCAGGTCCACTGAATTTTCATGTCAAAATGGTTGTTATAAAAGGCTATGATCCGGTCTGCTTGTCCTTCCCTCTCAACAAAAAGTTGGGTAGAAATGTGCTCTTCGGCTTTTTTGCTGTTTAAGTTTCCTACCACTTGATTTTCCTTATAAAAAGGTAGGCTCCTGTATTGGCCGTTTTTTATTGATTTTGTTTGCATACATATAAGTAGTGCAATTGGCTTGCCAACAATTCCGTATGGCTGAAATAAATTTATGGGTTTCCGTAGGTCTTTATCAGGTAGGCGTTCACAGCGATACTTCCGTTCTGCTGCTTGGATTAATGCCATGTTCCGTTCCTCTTTATAGCGACGTTAAATGTCGTCGTTGGCAAAAATTGTCGGTCGGGCTATGTAAGTCTTTGAAATCATTTCTGATATTAAATTGCCTCTGGTGACGAAAATTGTCAGTTTTTCGTAGGAGCTTGATAGGCAATAGTTTACACACTGCCTATCATTTCCACAGGGTTCTGCGATAGCCGCTACCCCAATAGTAGGGGTAGCATGTTTTCGATAATTCCGCATAGCTTCTTAGGATTCCGGTACAATTAAATCCTCTGCATAGTGCATGAATTGTTCCCTTCGACTATTTGCCAAAATCTTGTAGTCTCGTGAAACTACAGTGTGTGGGCCATAAGCGTGCGGCGTTCCACCTGCATGCCCTTGTAAAAAGACCTCAGCACCTTCGTCCACATCAGCCCATGTAATATGGATATATCCAGGCACGTGAATAACCAATGCTTTTTGGTGCAAGTCTGGATCTCGGTTGAGCTTTGTATCATCAGCCATTAGAATCTGCCTCCTTTGTATATCGGTATTAATTGGTCCAGCAGGTCCCATTCCTCAACCGCCCGACAGTGCAGCCAGGAATACTGGGTCTCCTGCAACCCCATATGAGCGAAGCTAAAATTGAGCATTCGTCTGGAAGAGGTAGGCACGTTTTCTGTATGCAGAAATATGCTTATCTCTATCATTCGTTCAGCCATTGAACTCAAGGGCTGGTAAGATAGTGCTTTCATGACGATTCCTCCTTAGGGAACTTTGATTATTAAGCCAACAGGCCAAGTAACTGTTTGCTGTATTTCGGCATCTTTTTATTTGCTAAGGCCATTTGCTTAGGTGACAGTGAGCCTCGTTTCTTGTACTGCTCAGAGAAGGATGACAGAATAAAAGCATCCACCCCAGTGAAGCCGACTTTGTTGAACTCCTGGGTCGATTGGCAGTTTTTCTCGTAGTCCGTCTGTTCGTTGTAGATCCGAGTCATCGCCCACAGGCAATAAGCGTCCTCCGCAGCTATCAGGTCCTTCAGCATAGCCACTTTCGCCTTTTTGGTGGGCAGATCATTCAAGCCTTTAACTACAACTTCCTCATCTATCTCCGGCATTTTCTCAAACTTCGGCTTCCCATAGCTCTCCGGCTTCGGAATGTCAAGGAACCGAAATGTCTCGTGGTCTTTGCAGTCCCAACACTTTACAAAAAGTTTGCCCTTATTCTTGCCCTCTTTCTTCACTTTAAAGATGGACAGTGGTTTTCCGCAGCCAGGGCAGTCTTCAACCATCAGCGCCCTTTTCCACAGTTCCCTCAGCACCTTGTCCATTCTATCCTGCCATCCGACAACCCTGGTCACATAGGATTGGATCTTGCTGCCCATAGGGGAACCATCCTCCCTTGCAAGCCAGCACCGAATTGAGTCTTTGCCGGTGGAGGCTGCAATGCCGTTTCGCTTGACAGAGGATCTGATCTTGATCACGATCCCCTCACGCACATGGATTTGATAGGAGTATTCGTTGACCTCCAGGCCTCGCTCCTCCCACATCGGCTGTCCGGTGGCCTTGGATACAGGCAGCGCCATTTCAAATTCCAGTTTGGTAAAGCGTTCAATCGTCATTTTCGTTCCTCCTTATTGGATATTAAGGTCATCGTCCCGCCCATCAAGAGCGTCTTTTATTAAAATAAGGTAACGTCTCACATCATCTACATTTACATAGCCGTCAAGCTCGTCTCCGCAGGAAAACTTTGGCAGATTGAGGTATTGAGCCAGATCACATATTGCCATGTGAGCATCGTCTTTTGCCATTTGCATCGTCTCCCGATCCGCTTGTAAATTTTTTATGAAATTTCCCATTTTGAAGCTCCTTTTTTGTGGGTGGTTGTTTTGCATACATATAAGTAGTGCAATTGGCTTGCCAACAATTCCGTTGGACTAAAATTAAATTGCGTTCCCATAGAACTTTGCATTGCAAGCGATTGCAAGGCTACTGTCCTGTAGGAAGTTATAGGTGGCATATTTTCTGGCTTCAAAAAGTGACGTAGAATGTCTGGAGTGACGAAAATTGTCAGTCTGCTATTGTAAGTCCTTGTAATTATATAGTATATCCTTCGATCCTCCATCTTACCCTCTGACAAAAATTGTCCATATTAAGGATCACAACTCGTTCCCGCATTTCGACAGGGTTAAACGATTGCCTTTCGGTCAATAGTAGGGGCAGCATTAAAATTTCGGCACTTCAGGGACCTTTAAAGCAGCAGGCCTTTTTTGCTTGGGTACTGGTTTGCCGGATACGTCATATTCCCCACACCGCACACAGTAGGGCAGGGAGTCGTGGTTGCCGTGGCTATCCACGTAATCCCCTGGATCAACCGAGTGCCCAAGTACGGAACAGATAAAACGCTTCTTCAAGAACCTGATCAGTTTTGCTTTCACAACGATTCCTCCTATAATTACTTGGTTTAAAAGGGATCATGGGGATGCGACCCCGCAGACAGTTTCGTGTCCACCTTCATTGGATATGCGCCTTACTTAGCCGCCCCTCCCTCTGGGCCTCTTATCCCAGATTCGAAGACATGTTTTAAGGCCCCTCTAACGTCAGGCCTCCCTTATTTGAATACGTAGGGTCTGTTCTTGACCCAAACTATTGGTTTCCAGTTCGGCCCCATCGTCTCGTGGACGGTAGCCACTCTCATCCGGTTACGATATTCATCCATGAACTTTTTCAGGTCAGCAGGGTAGTAATCCCATTTCCCCGCTCCTTTAAAACATTTCTCTTTCCAGTCCATTTTCAGTAGCTCCTTTTATTGTTGCTGCCGAATTTCAAGTTCAAAGGTGGTGCCGTTATTTAAGGTAATCAGCAGCCCAAAACCCTCAAGGTCCACATCCTCAAAATCATCAATTGAATTGACAGGCAGGATCACATCAGCAGCCTGCCCATTAAAAGGATCAGCAGTTTGCTTGTCAATTTCATTGCCGAAAAGCTCAGTCAATTTTTCCCGAATTTCATGCTCAGTCATTTGATGCCCCTTTTTTGGTGGTTTATGGTCATGCATATAATAGGTGCAATTTGCTTGCCAGTTTAATCCGTCCATCGAAATTAAATTCAATTCTTGTGGAGCTTTGGTAGGTAGCTGTTAACAACCACGCCAAAATTTCATTTCCCAAAACAATAGGGCCAGCATCCACACAAAAGTGACGCATAATGTCGCTGTTGACGCAAATTGTCACACTACTATATCAAGGCTGTGTTTATATTAGATAAAATTCATTGTCAAGATTATCAAGGGTGACAATTATTGTCAGTCCACCATCCCAAGCCCAAGACCCTCCCACAAAACAATTCCGTTCTGGCAGTCCTCTGGTGGATTCAACGCAGTAAGATTCATTACACGTGCATGCAAGCGATTGCAATTTCACACCTCCTCTCCCATCCTCCTCCCGCACCCTAAATTTCATTGTCCAACACGTGCACGACAATTAATCACTAAACTACAATCAATCACGTAACTACATGTTCACACCACTACACACGTAACTACACGTCAACATGATATGAGGTCTATATTCGAATTTCACTGCAAGTTTTGACACGTCCAAAGACCATGGCCTACCGACTGGGGGCTGTGAGATTTTTGGCGTCTGCGTAGTACTTTCGTCGCATGGGATGCGTTCTGCGGTGCACGTGACTCCGCTTCCACTTCGTCCACCAACCTCCACCACTAAACTACACGTGCCACGTGCTGGCGTTCGGAGCGAGCTATACTCACCACGTGCTCACCTGCCTCACGTAACGTGACTATACTATGCTACACGTACCTCACGTAGAAGGCAGATCATCACCTCCCACACGTCACGTCACTAATCTACACGTCCACTTAACTGTATTTACTTAGCTGCGAACGACGACTGCGTGGCCGTGGGTGTTTATCGGGCATATAGCACGCATATCTTATCGGCAGGGTTACTTTCTCTGTGCATCATTTCACTTATCATTTAGTTCAAAACTTGGTGTATATAGCATCATGGCATTCGTTCTCATAGACACTGGACAGGTGCACGTTTAGGCACAGTACTACTTGTATATGTTATAGTAGCTTATATAGGAGAGTTGGGTTCTCCCTCCCCGACTTAACTATTTGATATCTTTAGTGATCACTCACTTTTGAGGGCTTGAATACAGAGGGTGTGCAAGGGTACTTATTAGCACTTTTGTGTAGGGCGATTGGTGGAGTTTCTTGGTAGCAGAAGGGCAGGGAATAACCGTTGGTTTGTGGTCGAATTCCCCACCCTTTTGTGGTGTGATAGGGGAGAGGGTATCGTTTACTTATTGCCTCGTTTGGATATCTCCAGCCGCAGGTTATGGGCATCGTTCTTTACATCCATTAGGGCAGCACGTACTCGCCTCCCCGCAGCTTTGTTCCCCTTGTCATCAAACTTCAGGGCATCAGCCTGGGCATCATTCAACGTGTCTTGCATGTCTTGTAACAGCTTATAGATGGTTCCTTTCATGACTTTCTCCTTTCACTGGTTAATACAGCTATGTATATTTGGTATTCATGCCAATTTACTTTGAGCTTTTTAGCAGCCCGTTTTCTCTCCGGCCTGTTACCGGCTTTATGGACCAGTTCGAATAATCTTCGTTTCTCAGGTGGGATGTCAGCAGTGCTAAGGACTTCATGATCTAAATCCTCCATTGTCTGCATTTCCTCCTCAGTGATTGACCTCAACCGACCACTTGAATCCATGTTACCTCCTTTTATGCCCGTAGGCGTATTACTCTCACCCCAAATCTTTTATATACAGCTTTCAGGCAAGAGTGCGTTTCAGAAATCTTTTGTATAGAGCGTATAGTCTCATTGGAGATCACATCGTCCAGGGAAGTTGAGAACGATTGGATCACCATGTCACAGTCATTGCACCTTGCTTCATGGACATGCTGTTTAGGTTCCTTCCCAATCAGTCTCAACGCCATCTTGTTGATTGACCGCTGCCTTTTCAGCTTGATCCCAGGCAGCTTGATATGGCAGTACGATTTATAGTCTTCATGGACAGTCGTGTTCCCAAGTTCTGGATTAGCAGCCCTTGAGTAGGTTACGCTTTCATCTGCATCAGGCAGCGAAGTGGCATCAGACCCATACGATCCATACAGGCTCTCCTCACTGGCTAAGGACTGACCGTAGGAGCATGAACGTAGATGCTGATTGATCAATCTCCCAACTTCTTGCTGCAACACGTGAGGATCACGTTGCCTTTGAGTCATTCTATCAAGGGTTATGTTGATGAACTCCTCACCACACTCTGTGCATGTGAATCTAAAGTCGTTAAGGCGTGTGTCATGTGTCATCATAACTGTATCCAGCATGGCATTGTCAGGCACAATAGGCACACCACGATAGAGCACTGTATCCTCATTGACTTCACCAGGACGTTCAGTTCTCAGGTTGTCCAACGTCACCCCAAAACTACGTGCAGCATCAGCAGCTTGAGTACCTGCATTTGCAAGCGATTGCATTGCACGTGTCATCTCTGCAACGCTTACCCCCGCTTGTTGGGCAATAGAGGCTATCAACTCGGTGGATTCAGCATCATTCTCAGACTCGGATATGGATACTTCATTGGATTGACTTTGAAACCACCTCTCAACACCATTGATTTCTCTCTCAGTCAAATGCAGATCATCAATACTTCTACCCTCTGCTACAAGCAACGACCTCAACCTTACGGTCTGAGTACGAATAGCAGCACTTAGCATGGATCTTATTCTTGAGGTTCTATCATCAGGCATGACTTACCCCCACGTGTCAATGATATCTTGCCTTTTCTCATCTGACAGCCTTAAAAACCAGATGAAACAGGCAAGCAGAGCAATATCCTCCTCCTGATCTTTTCTCTCATACATTCCTTCCTTGATGTGCTGCACGAGATCTTTACGCAGTTGGAGTAGATTCTGAGGGTCATCCCATCCAGTCCACCCTCTCTCCAGTTGCCTTAAAGCCTTGGCATTCATAACTTTAGAAAAGGCTTCAATAACAGATTGCAGCTTTTTCTTTTCATTTCCCATCTTGCGGTGTGTTACCTTTGGTGGCTTGTAATCGTCTTTTATCGGCATCTTCGAATCTCCTCCTTATTCTCTCTACTATTCGGTTGCGGGTATTGAGATCTTTACCCAGTTCATTCTCATCTTCATACAGGTAAGTCAGCACTTTCTTTCGGTGTATAACCTTAGGCCTTGTATATTTGGGTTCAGTAATCATACAGTTCCTCCTCTTATCTTTCGTCTTGTACTGCTACTTGATCGAGCAGTTCTGATCTTTCTTACACCCACATTGGGTTCAGCAGTTTGTCTCCTACGTGATCTCCTTCCGGCATAGTTGGCACATTTACTGTGCAATATGTATACTGATCCTGCAACTGCATCAGAGCAGTCCTTTGATCCACCATCAGGGTGGTCAATCTTATCTTTCTTTGGGTCCTTCTCGATCTCCCGCAACTCACGAGCAGTTACTTCATGCACAGGCAGCCAGAGACGTTCATCCTTGATGGATTGTTTAACTTCTGCATACGGTGCAATGGATGTGTCAACAGATAATACTCCCGACCGCATCTTAGCTTTCCTGAATGCTTGAATCATCATCGCTGACTGGTAGCTATCCATGGTAGCATATTGGATCAATATATGGCCTCGTATAAACAATACGAGATCTCTTATCAATTCAAGGTCAACTTCATCCCCCATTGGTGCGTTGATTTGCAGTACACCATCAACACAGTAAATAGGAGCACGTACATCCCGAACCTCAACGAATCCTTGCGTTCTCTCATCGTAGTACTTGAATGCAGGGAGCATCTTGTATCCTGCAATGTGACTTATCGCTAATCCGGCAGCATCACCTGTCAACGCTATATCTATATGGCACGTATGTATCACAGAAGGATCTGTAATATAATCAGATAGATAATCCATATTTACCAACAGTTCCCAATCTGGAGAATCTGCATCAATAAGGTCAGACAGGATAACTTTATCCCTCAGGAACAACTGGTTACCATCAAATATCTTTGCGTGCTCATCTTGGGCCAATTTGATCAATTCACGTTGTGGGATGAATGGATGCTTGGTCCCAGTAGCAACTCCTGCAAGATCTCGTAACGCTTCTTCGAGGTTTCGTTCGAACTCAGTCTTATACTCTACTGGAACCATGATGACATCTTCTTCATCCCTGGCCTCACTTATGTCCTTTAGAATCTTGGATTGTTTGACCTCATTACCAACTTCAACTGGAAACTTCTCCCCACAAAATCGTTCTTCTGGTAACGCTTCCCATTGACTGTACTTCATAACAAAGATGGTTGGATCTTTCTTGGCCTCATCTATCTTGCGGTCAGTAAAGTCACCAGGATAGTTGACAGAGGATATCAGCAATAACTTTCCAGGCACTTTACCACGTTGCATAAACCTGGACTTAATCCTTCGAATTAATTGACGATACAGTCTTTCAGCCTGATCGTATTCGTCCTCACCTGTATACTTTGTCATAAGTGAGTTTTGAGTTCGTTGCATAAAGTTCAACTCATCTATGATCCCACCATAAACATTCATACCAATCGCAGCCGTATCCGAACCACCCACAGGAAGGACATAGACATTCTTCGGAAACCTCAACTCACTCTTTACGTTGGTGTCAAACATGAATTTACTTGTGAAGTATGGACTTATCTTCAATCGTTCCGAGAACTGATCAAAGACAACTTTCTTCGCCAGTGTTTGGGTCATAGACTGCTGAATGAATACTATTGAGGACCCAGGAGCAAGCCCATGTTCCATCTGTGGGTTATGATAGCATGATAGCAAGTAGATCATATATGCCAGTGCAATATCAGCGAAGTAGTTCTTTCCTATACCGATTGCTCCAGTAGCCACAACCTCAACGAATTCATCTGGATTCTCAAAGAGTCTTATCAGTTCATATTTGATAACCGGCCTCAAGTAACCAGCTTGTGCCATATAATCAGGTGATTCAGCAAACTCTTCAATATCTACAACTCGATCAACAGATATCCCTGTCTTTTGCCGGAAGAACGAAGAGTCTCCAGTGGTAACAGCCTTTCCAAAGTTGGTCATGAACTGACGCATTGATGGCACAGTTACCATCACTTCACCGTCAACCTCAAACACCGGAACTGACATGCAGAGGGTATTGAACATATCCTCCTGCGAAGGCTTCAGTCCATACTCAGCAACCACAGCACCGATCATATCAAGGCATTGCTCCATGGGAATAACTTGCTGCTCAGTATTACTCCTCTCCATCTTTATCATCCTCCTTCTTCTTGAGGGCGTATGATCCTGTCTCAGGATCAATTTTCATGGTCAGAGCCTTCTTGTCGAGCAGTTCTACAAACTTGCCTATAGCTGCCGTTACTTTCTCTGAATCTTTTCCGATGGTATGTTGCATCATTCCTGCAAATTTATGTTGAACATTCAAGTTCCACTCGTTAGGCCTTGAATCAAGCAGTCCCAACTCAATCTGCAAACGGGTTAGCTTGTCAACCATGTCAGTCAGGGTAGACATCGCCTTATCGGTAAACTTGAATGGGATTGACGTTTTCTCCCTCGCAACCAATGTCTCAACACGCTCAAACTGGTAGACAACAGCCTTTGCCAAGTACTCAATGGTGTGCGTGTTTTCAGTGATCTTCCTGGCCCGTTTTGACATTTCTTCAACTTGCCCTTTATCCTTTGCAGGAACAGACATCTTGGCTATCTGGATGTCACCAACAGTCTTGTCTCGGAATTTATAAACAGCCCTGGATAATGACTTCACTTCTGACTTTGGTTCTACACCCCAATCGGTTTGTGCCATTGCAGCAACACCATAAGGTGAAGCTCCGTTGGATAAGCGAAAGAAGACCTCAACTAATCTTGAGTCACTTAGGTGCTTGAGCCAACTACCTCGTTTCCCAGGCGGTTGGACAGCAAGGCGCAGCTTTTTAATCATGCCCTCATCGGCAGCCTCTATGAATGCTTTCACTTCTGGACTAATCGGTGATATCTTCGCCATCTATCCCATCCTTTACATTTCGTAGTGACTCTCTTATCAGTTTGATATCCTCTTTCGTGATTTCCCCTCTGCCTAACTCTGGCAATAGTATGCTATCACGCCAGTCTTCAAGATAGATCAGTTTAATGTCATGCTCCCCAACATAAACTTGGATTCCAATCATTATTTTGTAGATTTCATGGATCTCAGCAACAGCAGCTATTTGCTCGTCACTCATACTATCCATTCTGTTGTCTGCCCTTACCATCCAGTAGGCCATAAAGAATATCCCGATGAATAATAAAATCCAAGGCAGGGTTAGCTCATAGATCTCCCTCTTCATCTTTACCTCCAAGCACGTCATCAATATCTACAACCGAACCTGACGAAGCGTCAGCTTTAGCTTCAGCCAAGAAGTCTTTATACTTTTCGATGGTGCGCTCAACTGGAATAACTGTTAATAAATGAGAAAGGAATGAATCAAAGGTATACCCATGTGCCAGCACTTCACGTGCCTGACTCCTAATCTTTGAGAATTGGTCACGTTCCATCCTAACCCAAATGTGCTCTTTCCCACCAAAGTCAAGGATCATGAAATTGGCAGGGAGCGTATCCCCATACTTTGTGAATAAGCGGTTCAGCAATAGGCTTAGATCGTCAACAGTTTTAATGTCTTTCTTGGCAGCATCAAACTCATCCCGCATTTCTTTGGTGGGCAATGACTCTCTCGCACCTTCCATCAATGCCTCTAACTCGGTAGGATCAGTGAACGCCATCTGTTCAGCAACCTCTTCAAACGTATGCCTCTGCATAAGATCTTCAACGAGCTTGGTGAACTTCTTCCTGTCCATCTTACCACGCAGCCGATTCATTTTGACAGTTAAGAACTTCCTCTTGTCTTCATCAATATTCCTTATGTAACATGGGATCTCCGGCACATCCAGGATTGCAAGCCCATCAAAGCGATGCTCCCCATCAATTATCTCCCATTTATATTCATCAGGGTCATCTTCGAGTGGTCCAACAGCAATAGGTTGGATGAACCCATCTGTCTCTATGTTGGTGACTAACTCGTTGAAGACATCGGGGTCCATTTCGTTCGGGTTCCATGGATTGGGCCTTATCTCCTTACGTGGGATCAATACAATATCAGGTATGTCGATTGTCATTTCACTCTCCTGAATACTCCATCTTTAGGGTTAATGCACTCTATACGTTCACGCAATCTTGTGTAGACATCAAAGTGTGATCGAGCATGGGGCCTGTCAGACACACTTCCACCTCCTAATCTTGCAACAGCACGATGAATCTCACCCCATGTAAACTCACCTCCTACCTTTACCCACTTTTCCCAGGCAGTGGTAATCTTGCTGAAACTATGATCTTTAGTGAAGTTGACGAATTCCTGTGAGTCCTCAATAGCAAGCTGATAGATCTTCTCAGCCGTATAACTCATAAACTGGATCATTGCAGGGTCATTGCGTATCTTATTGAATCGTTCACATTCTTCATCTGTTATCTTACCATTCCTGATCCTTTTGATCAATGCAATACACTCATCTTCACCATTATACAGGAACGGATACTCCCTACCAAACAATGATGGACCCCAGGCTCTATTAGAAGGAATCAACCAGGGAACGCCAACATAGATCGCCTCACGTGGAGTGGCAGGGTGGCATTCGGTTAGCGTTGCGGAGATACCACACTGAATCCCAGGCAGGATAGTTCCGGCATAGTAGTCACGCCCTTTCGTTCCACCTGTCTCATGGTGGCCTATCACATTCATTGCATCTTTTACATCAGTAACTCGCTTATACCCATCCTGAGCCAACTCTATCCCACCGAGCGATACAACTTCCAAAGCGATATCATACTTGGCAAATAATGTCTTGAGCGTGTCTATAATGAAAGTGATATTCTTTACCGAGTTCGTTCTTCCAACAAACGACACACGGAACTTCTTCTGACTTGTTTGCAAGCGATTGCAAACATCTTTATCAGATAGTCGATAAGGCCTGATTAGATCAGTAATTCCACCACCGATCACTCTATGCGTTTCCTTGATCTCACGTACAACCGCATGGGAGAGGAATCGTTTTGCAATCTTCATTCCACGGTCACGTTGTTCAGGGGTAGGCCATATAACTCGTCTTGCCATCATGTAGGATGCAGCCTCCATTTGCAGTTGACGAGTAAATGCGGGAGCTATTGGATTCTTGAACCCTTCCTTTCCGGCAGTTGTTGGTTGCAGATATAAAGGTACACGATATCGACTGAACCGATCATCGCAGGATAGGGCATAATGACAGGCTGAGAGGCGCTTATTCGTGAAAACGAAGTCTACGGGGCATGTAAGGCCAGTTGAGAGGTATGCGTTCAATATCGAAGGGCTGAGGGGCGCATCATACGATCTTTGAGGTATTCTATCACCATCATTATAGACAGCCCATACCCCAGTTTTTGCAGGATCATTCTTTGGCTCGAATATCTCTTCAAACCTTGGATCTAAGGCAATCAATGATTTGGAGCCAAACTGTTCGTATAGCCTTGTCAACACTTCATAAATCAATAGGAACCCACTATCAGAGAATAAACTCTTCGGACCTAACGCAGTCCATGGTATCCCAAACCCAGTCAACTTAACTGATCCAGAGTTCTCCATTTTTCACAAATGCCTTTCTTCCGAACCGACGCATCATTTTTAGCACCCAGGCAGTAGAGTACATTGAGAATGATCCGTTGGCCTTTTTGTTTAATGACTTATAAAGGTTAGCAAAGCTATCAGACTTGAAGTCCTTGAAGGTAGCAGTGTAATTGGCAAACTTCCTACCATTAAATCCTTCATCAGCCTCGTGCACCATCATAACGAGAGTTCTCTTTATCTTTGAACCCCAGGCTTCGAGAGAGTGACGTTCACAAGCATCCTTACCCCATTCATAGGCAACTTCTGCACACCTCTCATAATTATTCATTACTCCCATGAGTGCAGCAGCTAAGGCTGTCCCGTTGCAATTAGGCACAGAGAGGATATTCATTGATTCCGGCACCCATAACTTCTGATACTTGTTACCGAGCCACATGGTAGGTTTTCCTGACATCATTAACTCAGTCCACGAAGCAAAGATGGCATCGTTGACTTCACGCAGGTTAATTCCTATGTGAGATCGTTCGACAATCTTGAGGTATTGGTCACGTGGTGGATTTCTGATCACTTTCAGAAATTCAGATGTTCCTTGCAGCATGGCATCAACTGCATCTGATCTATGGGTCCCTGTGCACACCACAAACTTAACTTTATCTCCCCATATTGGATAGATCGTCTTAGCTGCATCAATGAATGCTTCAGTCTGAGATCCTAACTCTTCCCGACCTGTACCAAATCCACCATTTAGCAGTACAATCCACGGACCTTTCTTTGGGCTTTCATGTAGAGTCAAAGGTTGGATAGGGGAGGCTCCGATCCACTGGAAGATCAGATTATTAATGGCTTTTACAGCCAGTGAGGGCGACAGGATTCTCTTTATTTGACGCTTGACAAGGTTGTAGTCATAGGGGTTACCGAGCGTTGCTTTATCACTTATACAGCACAACGCTTCTAATATCTCCCAATACTTGTGCCATTCCCGATCCCCAATAGGATTCTTGGCAAACTCAGCATAAGATGCAGCATTATCTATGACGTTTAACACAGGGATCTTTACTCCACTGTATCCTGCCTCGCAGAGTGGTTTGTGCATCCCGATACCCATAGGCGTATTGGCATTGAGAACCACATCGTAGGGTATCCTGGCTCTTCTACCAACAAGCACATCGAGTAAGTCCTTACTGTATACCCCAACGCCAGTCTGGTGGTCTTTGACAAGGGTAACGTAGACTGGCATGAATGACTCGTGCCAGTTCGGTAGCTTCTCTTCGACATATTTATATCCAGACTCTTCTTTCCTGGGTAAAACCACGTAGACATTGCACCCTTGCAGGGCCAATGCCTTTGCTTGTCCGAGTGTGAACCCAAGTCCACCACCTATCACGTTGTAGATAAAGTGGTTCCTTGCCAGCACCAATACTGTCAGGTCATCCATTTCACTTCCTTCTAAGGTATTCCCATATCTCCAGTAGCCCGTTATGCAGAGATCTTGTAGGCACAAATCCTGTCATCTTTTGCAACTTCTTACCAGACCCACTCCTCCGGCCTACCTCAAAGTCGTAACGCCTTGCAGGTGCATCAACTAACCCAACCTTTCCATCTCCAACAATGTCAACTATCATCTCAGCAAGTTCAACAATCTTCGTCTCAATACCAGCAGCCACATTGACTATATGGCAACCCTGCACTCCAATCAGAGAGCATGTTCCTTCGACAAGATCTAATACGTGCGTGAAGTCACGAGTCTGCTTTCCTGTCCCGTAAACAGTCAACGCCTCACCATTCATCGCCTGACGGAAGAACGTAGGGATCACCATACGGTCATCCTGACGTGTTCCATACACATTGAATGGCCTGATAGATATTGCGTTCATCTTTTTCTCTTGCCACACACCCTGGAAATAGATTTCATTGTAACGCTTGGCTATACCATAACTTGATGACGGTGAAGCATGAAAGTCTTCATTTACCGCCTTCTCGATAGCAGCCTTTCCATATACGCCAGATGTGGAAGTATACAGGATTTGCTCAACACCGTGGTGGATACAGGCATCAACTATATTCTTTGTGCCTATCACTTCAACCTCCATGGTTTCCATGGGATTGTCAGCAACGATATCTACACCCAGGACAGCAGCCAGATGGACACACAGGGAAGCCTCGTGCATTACTGCATACATAGCCTCAGAATCCCTGATATCAGCGCTTGTTAGTGTCAGGTAGGGATGGCAAAGGATAGGACGTGGAATCTTGTTGCCACGCTTGAATGTATCCACAACATGGACGTGATGCCCCTCACTCAGGAATCTTTCAACGAAGTACGAACCAATAAAACCGGCTCCTCCGGTTACAACGATCTTCATCTGATTGTCTCCTATCCGAGATGCAGACGGAGATGTTAGATCATTTGGATGCTCTCTTCTCTAATATCCAATTTACAGCACCCCTGAGATCTTCACGCATTCCATTCGCCCACATCTTCTTGATTACTTTGGGTGGCCTCTTTCCCATTTGAAGCATATCCTTTAGGTGGGGCAACCACCATGCAGTTTCAAATGGAGTGAACTTTCTATCATGGTTAAACTTTGGGACCCATTTTACAGCACCTTTAGGATTAAAGGCAGATTCAAGGTAGAACGATATTGCATTGAATTGCTCAACATCAATATCATACTTCTTCGCTTTATGCTTCATGAATATTGACCTTGCAATCTTTCCAGCCTGGGTGTGCATGTCAAAGCAGTACCATGGAATATCAACAGTCTTCGGCTTATCTCTCCCAGTTCTAACTTTCCATTTATTGGCACCCTTTTTGACATCAATCTTTACTTCCTTTTCAGTTATCGGCTTCCTCGCAGACATCATTACAAGCGTTGATAGAGTAATGCACCTATCTCCCCACATTCCCCCCATGTGACAGCGACTCTTGAGCACTTTCATCCCTGCACGTTCGTAATCCGAATACTCCCTGACATCAAGGCAAGCATCATATAACTCATCGACAATCGTAACAGGATTATCATTGCACTGCCCCCACCATGCAAGCATAGCAAGATATTCAGGGTGCTCCTCGTCAAGTTCAGGCATCAAACGTGCAACCTCCCACAATCCATGAGCATCCTTTGATTTGGTGGCAAGGGTTAGGGAATAGATAAACTTTCGCCAATCCTTTTCATCATCACTCATTGACTCTTTCAGTTTTCCTAACTCCCCTATCATTTGCCACGCTTCTTCCGTCACCAAAGTACATGCTCTCCACTTTAACCAATTTCGATGAGTATTAACGCTCCATAAAGCATCAAAACAGGTCATTGCAAGATCAAGATCGCACCGCCTTATCGCCTTTTGAATACCACTACGTGACCCATACAGGAAATCGTCATCCGATATCACAGCAGCTTATTCCTCGCCTTTTTTGCAATCGCTTGCAAGTTCTGAATCCTTGACTCATGCCCCTCAAATTGATGCACAGGCAATGTCTCCAAGTCAAGATCATTGATATCATTTTCGCCTATCGCCATTGACTCTAACTCCCCAAGCACCACTTCTTGAATGGTGGCAAGTTCTCCAGGTGTGAACCTTTCAGGCATCGTTAGATCCTCCTCATTTCGCTATTTTCAATGGTTTATACATATCATAGGTTAGGGTATTAGTCAAGGGATCAAAACTATGACAGGAGGCAGAAACTCCTTTGGGGAATTGACCCCTTGACTAAACTGTTACAGGTCTTATTGGTCAAAAGACCCTTAGAGTCCTAAAAGGTCATCTATATCCTGATCCGATGACTCTTCACCCTCTTCTTCTTTTGCAGCAGCCTTGGTCTTTGCCTTGGCCTTGGCTTTGGGTTTGGCTTTGGCCTTTGTTTTGGCTTTGGTGGGTTTTTCCTCAGCCTCTTCCTCCGCAGCCTCCTGCACCTTAGGCTTACCCTTCACGGTAATGGTTACACCATAAACCGTTTCCAGGTATTTCACATGATCATCTATAGATTTCCGAACAGGTGTGGAGCCTTGCGACTCGGCCCAGTCCTGGCAGATCATTTCCAGGGCAACAACTGCATTGTCCGATTCAGTCAATTTCTTGGCCTCCTCGATGGCATCCGTGATAATGTTGGCCTCAGACTCGGACATCCGCAGGGTCATGGTGGTGATGGTCGGAAGATCTTTACTGCCTTTGGTGTCTTTCTTCCTCACCAATTTGACCGCTTCGGCAAGTTCACGAGAAGTCATTTCCTCGGCTTTCTTCATCCATCCGGCAGCATTCCGTTTGGTCATGACTGCACAGATGTCCTTCATCTTGGTCCACCCCAGGCCGATAACTTTCTTCTGGTCAAGGTCAAACTCCTTAACCTTATCCCAAATGTCAACGAAGTACATGGCCTTTCGGTAATGGATATCGAGGTCAGAATCACAGTACTCCTTGAAGTCCTCGAATCCCCATTGAAGGAATAACTCCTTATGGTAGGCAGCCGACAGCAATTCGGAGACTATGATGTAATTCTCCTCTACTTGGGCAAATGCCTCTTTGATCCGTTCACGGACAAGGGCTACCTTATCCACCGTCTTGCCTCCACTACTTGCGGTTGTGGATTTGGCTTTGGTCTTTGTTTTGGTTTTTGCCATTTTACTTTTTCCTCCTTCCAGTTGTTATTGATCTTACGTTACCTTTCGGTTTAGTTGCAGGTTCACCACCAGATACATGCCTTGCTCTGGTTGCTACCCACTCTCTAATAGCATCTAACTCTTCTCGATCTCGCAGGGCTTGTGGAACAGTGTCCCTTATGGCCTTTACGATATGTTTGGTTGCCACTTCCTCACCTTTATCAAAGGCAGAGAACATGGCATCCTCGATACATCCCTCAATCTCAGCACCCGTAAATTCAGGTGTGGCTTTTGCAAGTGATTTGAGGTCAAACAGTTTGGGATCTCTCTTTCGTTTGATCAGATGGATTTTGAATATCTCTCTCCTCTCAAACTCCAAAGGCAGATCAGTCGCCCATACTTCGTCTAACCTTCCTTTCCGGTAGACCATGGATGGAATTGTCGCCACATCGTTTGCCGTTGCAACAAGCATTACAGGGTATTTGGTTTCCTGTCTCCACGTTAGTACAGTAGATACTACCCTCGATGTTACTCCTGAGTCAAGATCACCGGAGCCTTTCATTCCAGCTAACCCTTTCTCAACTTCATCCATCCACAGTACTACCGGACTGACAGCCTCAGCCACATTTAGCGCCATTCTGATTGCCGCTTCTGATTCGCCCACCAGGGATCTAAATACTTTTCCCATGTCAAGACGAAGCAGGGGTAATTTCAGATAGTGGGCTACAGCTTTAGCAGTCAAGGATTTCCCCGTACCCGCAGGACCTACAATTAGCATACCTTTAGGATAGGGTAGACCGTAATCTCTCGCCTCTTTGGAGAACGCTTTTTCCCTTCGTCTCAACCAATCTTTAAAGAAGTCAAAACCACCAATGTTGTCTATACTCTCATTGATGGGCCAGAATTCAAGGACATCCGACTTCTTGACTTCCTGCTCCTTTTGAGCCTGTATAATATGGATGTCAACAGTCTCAGAGGTAGCAAGCGATAAGGCAAGCGCATTCTCACATCCAATCATATCCAGTCCTATTGCAGCCCTGGCAGCTTGAATGACAAGTTCTTCACGATCTTTCTTCCCCTTCGGGATCTCGATGTCATCTTCGTAGGCAGTTATGATCTTGTTATACTCTTCAACGATGTCATCCTGAGTAGGCAAAGGACATTCGACATAGGTCACCAGTGTCTTTAACTCAGGTGGTAGATCAAGGTGTGCGCCAACTAAAATAATATGGGAACCCCTCAGCCTCGCAGCAAAGATAGCATCTATCAATGACTGTACGACTTGGTGGTTACTCATGAAATGTCTCATATTATTGAAGATGGCAATAATCGGATCACGTTGGGTCTCAACGTAATGGATGGCAGGGATCAAGTCTTCCTGTACTGATCTCGAATCCTGCAAATCAGCAGGGGAATCAGCACGTCCAACCCTCAACCCTGTAGTCACTTTCCATACTCCGAAATTTGCTGAACCCATTTCGATCTCCTCAACCGCTGCTCTTACTCTGGCCTCGGCAATCTGTGGTTCAACAGTTGGTAAATAAAGGCAAGGATATCCAGCTTTTAGATAGTCAGCCAATGTTGGATTGTCACCACCACTCATAGTTTATCTCACCCCCTTTCACTTTAGATTAAAATAAATTATGCATGGTCATATATATATATATATAATAGGTAAATATTATTGTCAACAATTATTTTATAATTTTGCAAGCGATTGCAAAATGGACGGGTTTGCCTTTTCCCATGCCTTTATTGCATCCTTCTCGTATTTCGTCAAGTCCCTTATATGTTGCCCTAAAAACAAATGTGCTCCGAAGTCTGCAATACCAATGGCAGCAGCTTCATCATTTGTCTCGCACTCAAATCCGAATCGCTTATAGATCTGCATCTTGAATTCGTCTTTTGGTAGATTGCCTTTACCAGATAGGAATTTCTTCCAACTCCCGATTGGCACAGGAATTGCTTCAAGCTGAAATGCGCTATACCTCGACAGCATTAACCTTAGAATCCCACCGAGTTCTCCAAGCATAGCCATCTTAAATGGTTTACCATAAGCGTAGTCCTCGATGAATACAAGATCATAATTATTGGTCATTAACTTCACTGCTCTCCAGACATCAAGGATGCGAGTCAACTGAGTGCCTTTCTTAGGATCAATTTTGATAGCTGTCCACTCATAAGTATAATCAGCTTCATCCTTTACTTTAGTTTCATGAATCGCTATTCGGCAGAATCCCAGTGAAGTAATAGATGGATCAATACCTACTATTCCAGTAACTTTAGCCATTACTTCTCCTCTCCAAGCATTTTAAACAAGTCAATTTTCTCAAGCTGCTCTTCAAGTTTGAACGTAAGGTCACGCAGTTTTTCTATTTGACCCTTTAACTCTACAATCTGTTTAATTACAACCTTATTCTTTGCAGAGTTTTTGATTAATGAGTCTCCCTTCCACAACTTCTCTCTACGTCCACCTTTCACGTGACTTATCCAAATCTCACCCTCAGGTGTAACAGAAGTTACCTTGACTGCATTAAACCCAATACCGCTTGCATACACCCCACCAGACTTGATAACTATAAGACCATTAATCTTTGATTTTTGGGCCTTGTCACAGAACTTCTTTACCTGTCCAATGTCCATGTGACTGTATGAGCCATGGGGCGTATCAACTGTCCACCGTTCACTCATTGTTTCAAAGACAATATTATGGCCTCTATACTCTACTTGCAGTCGGTTGCTCATGTTACCTCCCTTGCTAATATCGTTTTCTTCCCAAACCCTTGCACCTCACCGTTTAGAACATAAACAGTTTTGGGGATTTCCTTGATCCCACGTCTCCACTCAATCCCAAGCATGGTAGGACGCCACATCCCTGCTTTTCTGTTCATAGCCTCAGTTTTGATCATACGGTGTTCCGCTAACCCCCAGTACCTCAGCCGATTGTAAGTACGATCATTGATCATCCACCGTGGTGCCTCTTTTGGAATGTTTAGCCATTTGTAATGACTCCCATCGGCAGCATCAATCATCCACGTTAAACTGTCAAGCAATTTACTGTTCATCGTGTAGGTCTGCATGATGTCCCATCCTTATTACTCGCATTTTACCACTAAACCACCCAGGTGGGTCAACTCTATCCTTGACAGTAGCACGGCAGTCAAGGCACATCTTGTCCCACCTCCTCTGCTTAACTTGAATCACCTGAGTCCTTATATGATAACATTTTACAACTTCCCATCCAAAAGCATCACTCGCCTGAAGAGTATGAACCAAAGGACGATCTTGAAGTAGCACCGCTTCATACCGATTGATTATTGTCTTACCACCACCGATAACATCAATCATGTGCTCAATCTCGACAACCCCACTCATAATTCCCATATCCCCAAGTGCTTCTGCTATAGATTCAGAGGTAGTAAATCTAACCGTCTGCTTTAGCTCTTGAGGCGTATCACTCTGATCCCCACCCTTGATTTCTTTGTCTCTTTCCATCCCAGTTCCAATTCTTGTGCATCGTTAGTTTGTATAACGCTCATTGGATTTCTACCATGCTCACCTGTCCAATTAATACTTAACTCATTCTCAATCATCCTTGCGTGCTGAGTCTCAGTATTCCTGTACTCTTTAACTACTACTTTAACCTCTACATCGTTAATTTCAAATAGATCCCAATCCGGTGAACCAATATCTGAATTTGGTGCAAGAATCCTGATATGGCAATCCTTCATAGTCTGTTTATGGGTTGCTACATATTCAGTTGCTTCTGTTGGTTCTGGTGGCATAGTAGTAGCCCTCTCAACATCATAAAATGATAATCGTCTAACCATCTAATAACTCCAGGCATTTAGTTCGGCAAACACATTGCTTCGCCCTGTAGTTTCTGAATTCATTCCGCATACACTCGTCAATAGGTTCCGGCAGGAATTTGGGATAATTCTCTATTCCCTTTTTATAATCACTCGTCTTCTTCTTGATGAATCGAATAATGGATTCATCCCTCTCTACCGTGAACATCTTGAGTGGCAAGGTTTTGACAATATGCCGTTTCGACAGATACATGATATAGCTAAGGTTCGGATCAGTCTCTACCGGCAAGGTCTTATCCTGAGCACATCCAAACATGTAAGTATGGATTTGGTATACGTGCTGAATGATAGGAGCCTTCAACTTTTGAAAGTCATCACCTTTGATTGACTTCAACTCAACTACTCTCGTGCAATGTGGATCAATATATAGAAACATATCAGGATGTCCTCCGCACGGATACTTTCCCTTTAACTCCATGTGGTGTTCCAGATATTCAGTAGCCCTGGGATGAGCACCACACTTGCAATGCTTGGTAGGTGGTTTCCCAAAGCTATGCACTTTTCCACAGGCAAGACATTTCCACCATCCAATTCTTCGATCCTCGAATAGATCTACATTGTTCTGGACCCAATAGTGGTAGGCATTACCGATCCCAAACAGTATACGTTCCTTAACTCCACTCCATTCCGGCTTTTCATATTTCTCAATGGTGCCAATAACGTGAAAGCGATTGCACGAGTCATACATTGAGGAAGCACGTGGCGCACCAATGGGATAGGCAAGCACACGCTTCGCAGATATATTGACTTTACTGGCAGCGATGGCATGGGGGTCGTCAAGATCATCTTCTATGCTCCTTTTCATATCCCAGGCAGCGGTTGTCTTCTTCCGCATCTTGATTACTCTTTCAGCAAATGACATTTTATTCCTCCGGCACGATTGACTTTATACCGCAGCCCCGTTGAATGATTTTGTATTTTATACCCAACTTGGAAAGCAGCCATGCTAATGACTTTGCATGCTTTTGATGGTAGATCAGGATATCATAACTCCAAACTCCATTCTCGATATCATTCTGAACTTCAATCCTGTCCCAATCAGTGTAGACAACCTTACGATCCGTCAGTGGCACCAATCGTGTCTGCTTCATAATACTCCTTCCTCGATATCCATGGAATAACTAATAACCTCACATCAGGAAATTCTTTTCTGAAACTTTTGTATTTAGATCGTTGGGATGGCATCCACAAGCCCTTGATTTCCACAAAGCAGCCATGATTAAAGAAGTAGAAGTCAGGAGTATAGGTTTTCGTACCCCACCTAAATTCAACAGCTTCAAACAGCAAAGGCATAACTGGATCAACCTTGGCAACAAAATACTCTTCATACTTGGATCTAAAGGGCCTGTTTTCAGCAGGTTTAACATAGCCATAGCCATCATTAACCCCGTAGAAATGAGTCCTTATCTTCACTCGTGGAATTTCTCCGAACTTGCCAATCCACTGCATCACACAGGGCAAATGATGGGCAAACTCCCCACCCTTATCAAGGTACTTCCATTCAGACACTTTGACAGTTATGCGTTTTCCGCAGATATCACATTTCTTGTGTGGCATTAGCACCCCTCTAATCTTGCTTTGGCTCGTTTGACTATTTCCATTTTGGTGTGCAGGAATTCAATATCCTTCTTTTTCCACAATGTCTTAATGTCATCAAGCGTCCGAGCATTGTAGTTGAAGTATTTCCAGGGTTTTGCTCCGCTTCCCTTTTGCACAATATCGTATTCTTTGGCGTAATTCATGACTGTACCCATGTCATCAATCATCCCTTTGTGCAAATCCATGGACGGTATGCTTTCAACAACCCTGATGTACTCACCGACACTGGACAGGGTTAGCACCTTCTCTTTGCGAATGGCAAATGAATGCCTGATCGCCTGAGTCTTTTTCCGCTTGCTGTCAATGTACTTTGCTTTGTCGGCATCATTGAGCGATTTCTTGACACAACGCAGCAGTAGGGAGAATTCATGCTTCATCCCATGCCCACCAGACATAGTTTCAGGATCTCCAAATCTCTGCCCGATCTTCATCCGCAGTTGGTTGGTAAATATAATGGTACAGGGATGGCACCGCTTACGTTCACGGATCAAGCGTTGCTTTAACTTTCTAACCATTCGTCCAATCATCCTGGCTTGCAAGGCATAGAAGTCATCTTCAGCAGCAGCTTCCATTTCAGCAGCAGGAACCATTGCTGCAAGTGAATCCACCACCAACAATCCGCAGTTATCAGCCTTGAGCACGTTGTCCGAGATATTTGCATACTGTTCTGCATAGTCAGCAAGGATCACAGAGTATTTCTCAGGATCTCCACCGATGGCATGCACCCAATCCCTATCAAGTGTTCCCTCAACGTCAGCCCATACAGCTTCCATGCTTAATGGTTTTGTACTACACTCGCAATGGTCAGTAAGATTGAAGCAATTCCAACAGATCAAAGCAGTCATCTTGACAGCATTGCTTCCGATGGATGTCTTACCACCGGATTCTGGACCCCATAAACAGGATGTTCCCCAAATAGGGAATCCACCACCTGTGGCATAGTCAACAGCAAAGATGCCGGATGGTAAGCGTGGTGGATCTTTCTTCAACCCTGTGGCCTTAAACAGAGTACCTATACCACACTGCTTGTTGGTTGACTCCATTACTTCTGATATCTCTACCATTTCAAATACTCCTCTTTAGATACGCCATAACATAACATTATATTGAATTGAACAGTACTATAAGGCATACATCTCACCCGTAATAGGACATCACCACCTTTCTATTCTCCAGTTATTTTGTGCATTTCCATGGACACGTAGTCATCAACCATTTTACGCAATTTCTCATACATGGTTGGCACTTCTTCGATATAGCAGGGCATGGAGATCATCACGTCAAACCGAGCACTGGCATAATCTCCTGTCGGTATGGTGGCACCATATTTGACGCTGACGTTAGCAGTGTCAGTGATAAACGGCCTCACCTTAATCTTATTGCTGGATTGCTTTTTAGCACCGATGACTGTTGAACTGACCTCCACATAACCCTGCTTTTCTTCAATCTTCTTCGTCTTTGGCATCACTCCACCCTTTCCTAACATAAATGCCGACCTCCGTCAGACTCTTTAACTTTCCACTGTCAAACATCTTGAAAGCAGTCATTAGAAGCTCGGCCTGTGATTTAGTGTAAAGCCTCCATCCTCTTGTATCATAGAATTTGGGTGTCGGCAGGAAACTCTCATTGTGGTATTTCCTCAATGTCTCCGGCTTTCGATTAATTAACTCAGCCACCTTTCCGATGGATAAGAACTTTCTACCCTGACCGTCAACAATAGTCCTACGATCAACTGCAACATCCTTTTGAAGATTGTCACGGTAGTACCGTCTGAAGTTCTTTTTCAATTTCTTACGGTAGGTCTTATCCCTATGGTAGCGCTCTCTTCTCTTCTCGTTTCTTAAATCGGCAGCAGCACGTTGCTTTGGAGTGTACTCCCTCTGTGGTCTACGTGGCACGATCAACTCACCTCCTTGATTAGCAGTGATTTGGAGCGATAATACCTCTCACGCTGTCTCGCCCAGTTCACCGCATCCTGATAGTTGGAATCAACAATATCTACAACTACAGGCTGCTGCTTGCCATCCATTGCTCTCTCGATCCTCCCTTGCGTTTGAGTCACGTCACTCTGTGGTGTGGCATATACCAATCCGGCAAGATCTTTGATGTCAGTACCAATAGCAATTTTGCCATAGGTAGCCCATATCACTTTGCAAGCGCTTGCAGCAAAATCAAGATGCTGTGCACTTACCTTCGCCTTCTTTCCATCCACAGTAATAGAATCACAGTAGTAACCAGTCTCATTGAATCCCACGTTATACATTTTGTGGAATAGCTTACGCAGATTAACTAATTGCTCCGTCCTGTCAGACACCACCAAGCATCTTCTTCCAGATTTATAAATCAAGTGGATATACCTCGCCAGTACTAAATTCCGCTTGACGTTTTTGGCAAGACGGGATAGCAACATTCCCCGTCTGTTTAACTTTTGGGATTGAGGATGCACATAACCAGAGGATTGAGGAAAGTCAACTATCAGCACTTTTGGCTTCATCCTCCCCTCGTCAATTCCCTTTAACTTCACTTGGGCAATATGACTCTCCAAGATAGTATGCAGCCCATCCTTTCGTTTTACAGTAGCAGAGGCACCTATCCTGAATTTGGCAGGGAACATTCCCACCACAGGTGCAAACGTGGCAGGTGGCACACTTCGGTCAACTTCATCAAATACTATCGTTCCCCAGTTGTTTTTGAAGGCATCCCCAAAGCGGTCAAGGCCGAGAGTATGTACTAACCCAACGCACACACTCCGGCCTTTCCATGTAGCCTTCCCACCGCTTGCAGTCCCAATGTTAGCAGCCTTTAGGGAAGTATGCTCTATGAGCCGTTCCTTCCACTGTTCTACAAGGTTTTGCCTTGGGACCACAACCAATGCACTTCTCCGCAATAACTGCATCATTTTGATGATACATACGGTTTTCCCGAACCCAGGTGGAGCCTCTACAAGAAATCCTGTCTTTCCAGCAGCAAGATACCTTTCGAAGCGATCCAGTAGTGCCTCCTGCCCAGGTCGCAATGTGGATAGGAAGTCATAATTTAATAGACTCCCATTCATCCTCAGATCCGTCACAGTCTTCGCAATTTTACTCCAGTTAGGGTAATAGTATAGAGGCACACCGAAATGCTTTTCGAACTCGATATAGGTAGGAATTTCTTCATCGTTGTATGCAGACACAGCGGTGAACTTCCTCCTCGCATTTCGAATACTTCCCTTTAGCTCAGACTTAGGGATTATCAGATGTGTGGATATTTTGACTTCTGGATACATCAACTATCCTCTTAACCGATGGCATTTGGTGCAAAGCCAATCAACTTCATACGGTTTGGAGTAATCTTCATGGTGGCCTTCCGGTTTGCATTTCTTTCCGCACTCTTCACACCTATCAGGCCGAACGATCTTTCCATCCCGAACTGCATTGTTGAATAGATAATTTGCCACATACTTCTCAGGATGGGTTTTCTTATACCTTTGGAGGGTAGCAGCACGTTTAGCAGACATATCGTATCTTCTGTCGGCTGCTCTCCCCTCAGGTCTTGAGCGCTCACGCTGGATTCGTTCCAGAATTTTCTCCTTGCCTCCTTTGTCCGAATACCATCCAGCAGAGTACGCAGCAAGGCACCCTTTACAGGATGCTTTGTGCCCTCGCTTGACAAATCTATCGGCCTGGAACTCAACACCGTCAGATACTCCCTTACCGCATTTTATGCACTTCCATTCACTCATAGCTGATTTGATGACCTGATATGACGACCATTATTAGTAAATTAAGTCGTGTTATATAAGGTCATCTATGTCCAGGTCTTCCCCACCGTCATCTGTTTCCTCGGTAGACTCCTTATCTTCATCTCCGTCATCATCTCCCCCACCTCCGGCTTCAAACTTCTCTTCCATGGCTTCGATGATTTTGTTGATGATAGTGGACTCTTTTCCGGTAACCTTAACATCAAGCTCTTCATCCTCGATGAATTTCTTCAATCCCTTCTTGTTCTTTTCCTCCAGTTCCTCCCGCAAGGCATCAACATCGAATCCACTTTCCTTTGCTTCATCTTTCTCTTCTGTGTCACCGTCACTATCAGTGTCATCATCCCCTGATCCAACAGGCGGTTCTGCACCGACAAGTTCACTCAATTCCTCAATGGACTTCGGTGCCAGGAGTTCTTCATAGCTAAAGGGATCAAGCCACGAATCCTTTTCTCCCGCAGGGATAAACTTCTTGACCTGTGCTGCTGTCAACCGTTTCAGGAATTCAAAGTCCTCGCCAGTGGCACACTCGGTTGAACTGGAGCCTCTCGACATTTCATAGACGCAGTATTTAAGGTCATCATCACGTCTCTCGATCTGTCTGAGAAGTGCTTGCCTCGCTTTTCCCTTACCGACAAACAATTTCTTCTGGTTCCGGTGTTTCTTGCCATCCTTGTCTTCCCAAACCGTATGGTCAATGACAGTGGCAACAACTACATACCCTGGTGTGTCTCCATCCTCACAGATGGGACAAGTATCGAAGTCTTTCACACAGGTGAAGAAGTTGCCGAACTTTCCATCAACCCGCAGATTGTGTTCGTGTATAAAGAATGATGGATTGTCGAGAAACGTAACCTTTCCAGATGTGTCATTCTTCAGCCGAAATCGCCATGGATCTTTGTTATCCCTTTTCTCCTTGGCTTTCTTGTCAACCTGCTTTGCTCTTTTCCAACCTTCGTTTCCTTTGTCAAACCAGCTTGCTTTTCCCATAACTTAACTCCTTTCTTGGGTGGTTTATCATTGTTTTATTACTTGTATCATAGGTAAATATTATTGTCAACACATTATTTAACAACTTCGGCATTTTGCATGCAGAAGTCGAATGACTCCTTATCCGCAAGGTCACCAGGATCAGTGCAAGCGATTGCAGGATCATAAGGATCACCTTTACTCCAATCAACCCTCATTAATCCAACTCTACCCTCAGCGTGTTCAACAAAGCGCTTACAGGCATGCTCTCCAGCCTTATCTGCATCGAATCCAAGTAGAACAGTGGGAGCACGCATGATCGTATCCATCTGAGCATGAGTGACTGAACTCGTAGCAGCAGCAACCACATTCTCGAATCCGAATGACCTCACAACCAATACGTCCATTTCAGTTTCAAGAGCCAGTACTGGTTTTCTCCAGTCAACCAGCCACATCCCAAACCATGCTCCAACATCCCGCAGCTTAGGAAATTCAAGATTTGGAAATCCACATCGTTTGGCATTCATTGTCCAGATCACCTTTTCTTTCCTGCTACGAGCACGCATCAGGTAGATACCTCCATCATAATCAGTCAATGGAAATATCAGAGTACTATTATGCTGATCATACCTGACCTTGTATAGAAAAGCTAAATGTCTCGGTATCCTCCTTTCTTCCTCCAGGAATTCAATACATCGTTTTGCTTCAAACCCACGCCCAAATTGCAGCAGCTTATATTGACTATAAACCTCAGGCGGTAATGGATTTGGTTGAGCAGATAATTCACCCCGCCAGTTGTCCATAACCTTAATAGGTTTAGCATCTTCATCGTAGTGAATCTCTTCCTCAGCAAATATCTCAGCAGCTTGGAATGGATAAGAACCAGACATGATGAATATATTATGCAGCAGCCAACTCAGCCACCTACCTTCCGGCATACACCCAAAACAGTAGTAGACAGAACCAGCATCCTCATTAATACTTATTCCGAAACTTGGTCTTGAGTCTGCACCTGTTCCATGAGTCCAGGGAGCCATTGGGCAGGGACAGTTCACCCAACCCCTCGCTGACTCTATAAATCGTTCCTCGACCCCAAGTGCAATCAGAAATCTAAATATAGAGTCTTCTCTCATTTCTTTCTCTTAAATCGTATCTTTCGTATTTGTTTTGGAGGAAAGCACTTTTCTATTTCTTCTTCTGATACGCCCTTCTCCCGAAACAGTTCCCTTAGCGTTCTGATCCCTTCCTGTGTAAAAGTCAATGGAAATGACTCACGCTCATTGAATACCAAATTATGATCATTAATTATTTGCTTACTCGGTGGTGGTATTGTATTTGCTGTCATCTTCTTGACCTCCGAAACCTTGCATCCCGACGATAGATTCCCAACCCCCTGATTGACTTCACCGCACTCGATAGGATAGCACAACCGCCAGTTGAATCAATCCTTAGTATTTGCAGGTATACAGGCCTCCATCCGGTAGAACGCCCAACATAGAACCTTGCTTTCTTTCCGTCTGTCAGGCACCCATACCCTGTAAAGTCCTCATACCCTTCTTTCCACTCTACTTCAACTCTCTCGCCAGAGTCAAAGTATGGAGTGAACCTCTTGTCTAAATCAGATAGATCCTTTTCTCTTTCCATGTCAACCTCACGGCCTCAGTCTTATTGCTCTAATGTTAGGTGCTTTGTTTTCATACTCTTGCAGTTTTTGCTTTACAGTGGTTAGCTCCTCATAGCAGTTCTTTGCTCTGATTCGATGGCGTTCACACTCGGCCTCTTCTCCATCCAGTAGCAATTTAGTTGTTCTCCACTGCATTATTACCACAAACAGAATAACTACAAAGGCACAGCAAACAACAATGAAATAATCCCACGGCATAACTACTCTCCTAACGGGTCCCAGGAATTGGCACCTTCCGTGCCTATCAGATAACCACTGACAACTGATTCCTGCTCAACCAGCATTCTGTGCATATCATATAAAACCCGAATTACTCCACGCTCACCCTCACGCCCTTTAAGCAGGGTTAGCAGCTTGTAAGCCCTGGCTGACCAAAATGTAGAGTGCCTATCCTTTTCCTTTTCTTCATCATCAATAGCACACACAATACTCGCCAACTGTCCTATCGCATCACTGTATCCGATATTTCCAAGGTCTCCTGGCCCTCTCCGATTAAATTGATAAGTGGCAAGGGCAGGGATATTAAACTGCCTTGCTACCATCTTCAATATCTCCGCAGTCTCGGTCACTCTCTCCCATCTTGCAGCGGTCTTTGACTTCGTGCGTAACAAGTAGGCACCATCAGCGTACAGAACAGTAGGCCTCAACTCCTGTACCCTCAATGCCAGATCCTCAATCGTTGAAGTCAAAGACCCTTGCAAAATGTAGAAAGGCCTATCACTCACGCCACCTATATCCCGTATATCATTGATCAGTTTACTACGCCCAAAATTGGACAATCTACCTAATCTGATAAGAGTAGCAGTCACTCCAGAATACATGCCCAGGATTCTTCTCACACACTGCACAGGGGTCATTTCAGAGGTATGCACCAAAGGGATTTCTCCCTGCATCCATGCAGATAAAGCGCAGCGCAGTAGGATATATGACTTGCCAACCCCTGGTCTTCCGGCAAACGCTACTGTATCAGCACCTTGGGCACCATCACTTATTCTATCCAGGTACTCAAACCCAAATGGCACACCACCGATTGTTGTTGACATTCTCCTCTTATCATGCAGCTTGACTACTTGATTCGATACATCCGTCAATGTGTGAACTCTATCTGTAGGATTAGCAGCATCAAGGTGCAACACCAGATCACGAGCCGCTTGTCTCGCTTCAATCAAATGCCCCTCTCGAACTTCATCCTTCATCACTCCAACAGCTTTCAATATTAAGGTGGAGGCATTTCTTGTCTGTATCTGGTCTATCCAATACCCAAATGGCTCATCCGCATATTTTTGCAGTGTAACTTTCGTTTCCCTCTCAACTGTCTTGATCTCAGGCAACTCCCCATAATTGGAGAAATGATCAACTACAAATTCGTAAACGTCCCTTTCCTCACCCTCAAAGTTGTTAGCAGTTATACTTTGCTCTTCAAGCTCTGCAAAGCTCCTTTTATCAGTGATCATTTTCTTTATCAATCCCAATCCTATCGACATTCCCCAATGCTCCTCAGAACTTCAATTTTGTGACTTCAGCATCATCCGCAATACTTCTCTCGTATTGCACCTTAGCAGCATACTTTCGTAGCGCATCACTCATTACTGACCCGTAATGGTCACTTACATTGTCATAAAACTTATCCGTATATTTATCATTAAATGTTCCGGTATAGTGACAGGCAAATATAGTTGCTGACTCTCTCCCCAACCTATAGGACATAAGGTTTTGGAATCGTCCAATGAATTTCTTACTCCCTGCGAGAAACCCGTTGAAGTTATCCCACCACAACAACCCTGCCATCTTAATAGCATGCAATGTCTCTCCGGCAAGGTCATCATCAAATACACTTCGTGGCCCAGGAGTGGTAAATAACTCCATCAGCCTTTCTGTGGTAATATTGATTACAGAGTTTGCGGTGGAAGTAGCAAACACCATAGGAACTATCCTTGCAAGCGATTGCAAAAGAACAACATCATTTGAGAATAGAGCCATCATTGGCTGCTTTCCATCAATCTGCCTTTTGTCTAATCGAAGCAGGATATCTCTGGTGCCAATAACTAACTCCTCTTCCGGTTTCTTTTTACTGTACTGCTCAATGGGATATCCCAGTTTAAATAGGTTTTCAAAGATAATCTGTTTTGTCATCGGATCAAATTTAGACCGCCTCATTTCAGAGGGAAATATGATACCACTTGTCTGCATATTACTCTCCCAAGAATTTAGACTCTACAATTCGCATCTTTGGCTTGTTTGCCTTCCCCTCCAACCTTTGCCTGTTTACTTCTAACCATGATTGTATCTCGGTTCGATATTGAAAGAACTGTCGAAAGCTAACAGTGGCAGTCAGGTGAATCTCTTTACCTTTGTCATTTACCAGGACCGTTTGGAAATAACCCCACCACCTACATACCTCTCGCAGTATATCTCGTGGTTCTTGGTTTGTTGCATTACAGTATTTTAGGAAGTTTCTTGCTGATCCAATATCTCGTTGCTTGAATCCTTCATCCAGATACTTCATGTCATACTCTTCGCAGCAATCAACCATAAATGGCCTAATCCAATTATGCTGCAAATCATTTTCTGCTCTTTTCATCTTTTTCCTTTTCATAGCATTAGCTGATTGAGCAAATCCAGCTTTCATTTTTTCCTTTATCTCTTTATCCATTTCAACCTCTCCATACTCTTTAACTTGGTATTCATAGGATAGCAACACATCTTCAAATGCTCTCCAGCCTCCATCTCTTTCAGGCCAATTACTAATATTGAATATCTTACGCATCAGCAGACCAATACCGCCAACATTCACTATGTAATCAACGGAGGCACCTGAATGGTTACTATCGTATATGTAATGGATCAGGTTCTTATCTTTTAACTGTCTACGGTATCTCCGAATCTCTCTTTTCTCCCAGTGAGCAAATCCTATGGTTGAACTGTGAAAACTTCTAAAGTGTTTAGGATGCAAAGCAGTTGAACATCGCCCATATCTAACTGACGTCTCACAGATAAAAAGCAATAACTCAAACTGCCTTCCTTGAACTATACAATTAAGGAAACTTGATAATCCATTGTGATATGCCCAGGATAAAGTTGGGTCTTTTTCTTCTGGATTCTTTTTTTCCAATTTCTTCCCCGTATCTTGCAGCAAAAACGTGCTGCATAATAACTTTCTATAAATTAAACCTACTAATATATCTTATAATTAGCATGTACCAATTATTGGTACAGGGGGGTACCAGTTTTTGGTACAGGGGGGTTACCAATTATTGGTACAGGGGGGTACCAATTATTGGTACATGGTCAATAACTGCAATCGCTTGCAGAAAGTGCTTGACACGCCTTTTTGACTATGCTATGGTCATTAACAGCATCGGGCCTGTTTGTCATTTCTGCATGACCTCCTAACCCGTTGCCCGTCAACCACCACGTGCCGTTCGGCCTCTTGGGTCTCGCCAACTCAGGGGGCCGAATCTTTTGGAGTGAACAGATCTTCAACATTCAATCCCTCAAGCAGATACTTCGATAATAGATGTACTTCAAACGCTACCGCTTTCGCTCTTTCTTTGAAGATTGTTTCGTTTTGGATTTTCTTGATGAACCCATTGGTGGGTATATTGAAGATGACTTTCCACCCCTGTTTTAACTCATCCCATTCAACATTGCTTGCCCTCTGCATGGCACAGGTGCCTAATTGAATCAGTGGACTGCCATCATTATAAAGGAAGAATACTTCCCCGTTTTTGGTGACTTTTACTACAGTTTCGTGGTTCTCCATTTTGACCTCCTTAAAGTCAGTAGGGCAGGGGATTTCTCCCCCACCCTATTAACTCCAGTTAAGCGCCAGTCTTGATCCCGCCACCACCTATTTGAAAGAACTCAGGCTTACGCTCTTTCTTATCGGTGTCACCAATGGCCTTCATGATGGGAAGCATAAAGTCCTCACACGCTCCACCCTTAAAGCCATCAGCGTTGACATCGACTTTCGCACCGTCTGGAGATACAGTGATTTTAACATCACCCATAACTCAATCTCCTTATCCAACTGCGGAGATCCGAATCACCATGGAACCATCAGGCTGTTCAGAAATGCTATTGATCATTGCATTTGACTGTCTGACGTTTTTGGTAATCGCTCCCACAGCATAGTCTCTCGTCAGTCTGCCGCCATTCTTCCCTAACCTTTTGGTAATGGATGAATAATTGGCATCACTGTCGATCATTAATCTGAATGCCCCCTGATCTCTTAACAGGTAAGCACTACTCCTGCCTTTGTTATCACGTATCACAGCTTGCACAGTACAACCGTTTCGCTGCATTCCACTTTTTGATACATCCTCGTAGGTCACATCGTTTTGCCGACATGACTCTTTGAAGCATGTAAGGTCAGTGATCTTCGTGGTGCACTTAGCCCAAAAGCTCATTTACGTCACCTCCTTTCATAATAGGATTTTATCTTCTGGACTCAGATTACTCCTTCGTCCAATTCTAACTTTCCTGATCCCTTTCCTTATGGCAGATTTATCAACCTCTACCATATCCCTGAGCAAATCAACAGGCAATGCCCTCTGCTGTCCTACAAACCTTGCAGATGGTATGTCAGGGTCTAACAACTCCAATGCTTCATGATTCTTCAAGAAGTTGACTGTTCCCTTGAAGTAGAACTGGCTTTGATTTTCTCGGTTGGAAAACGACCGGATGGTTACTACTTGTTTTTGTGAAGTGGACAGCTTTAGATAAAAGGAATGGAATCTTCTGGCTATCCCGAAACCCTGTTCGCCAATGAACACTTTGGCAATATTGAGTCCGGTGCTGTATTTCTGCACACCTCTGCTTTGTTCGGCAACCAAGCCCTCTTTCTTGGCCTGATGGAATGATATCTCTTTTCCACCGACAACAAAGAATAGCAAGAACTTCTCTGTCGTATGGTCAGTTGGTTTCCAAACACCCCCATTATACTCGAATTGAAAAGCCGTTGTGCTCACCCCCTTTTTAAGGAATTATGATCATGACAAAGCAAGATTATCATAGGTAAAATGTATTGTCAAGCACATAATTCAAAGGCGAGCTATCTTCGTAGATGCTTGATAATCAAGCGATTGGGAGGATCTCATCCAAATCATCTGGATCAAAACGTGATTTTGGTTTTTCTCCTGTCCCTTCTATTTCTTCATACTGTCCAGCTATCGTCCCTGTTTGACTGTAATCTGGACTACCCAGTTTTCTGTCTGTTTGCACACGTGCAGGATCTTCATCCACTATCTTTTGCATTTTACTCCTCCATTTATCATAACAGATTGCAGCAGCTTGATCTCCAGGCGTTCCTTCATCAACCAGAAACCCGATACACCTGCTAACGTAATTACTTTGACTTTCTCCACTGTTTGGCGATGGTATAGGCATCTTATCCTCCTATGTATATACTTCTACTACCTTGGCATCGGTTGTCGGTTGTCAATAGTAGTATTAGTACAAAAGCACTAAGTCACATCTGCACCTACCATGAAAAGGCGGGATCAGATCCAACTTCGTCATTTCCTCCGGTGAGATATTATCTACGTCACCAATTCTCGGAAATGTATACAGGTCATTGATTTTGTCTGTGTCTCCCTCAGCATCTATATAAGCATTCATCTTCTTGATCTGTGGCTCTACTCTGAAAACGTGACCATCAATTCGCTCACAGATAGGACATACTTGACGATCCCTTTCTGACAAAACCTGATAGGCAGTAACTTGTTCATCGGCAGCTATTCGCACACCTGTGTGATTCCAGGTTCTTCCTACCTCGATGTCTGACAGTTCTTTCCAGTATTTGTTGGGGTATTTCTCTAATTCCTTAATACGCCTTGTCAGAACAGCCTTGTCAACAGTCCTGTCAGTAGCCTTCTGGCGGGTTATATCAACTACACCTTGGACTTGTGCTGCAAGCTGGCCCTCAGGAAATTCAGTGATAAATGCAGCCATTCTCAAATTGGCAGCAGACAAGTATTCTTCAATAAACTCATCCTTTACGTCAGCCTTCAACGCTTCCTGTTGTTGTTTATTGAAGTAGGCCTCAGACTTGGTGATCGTTTTACTTGTCACATCAACTGAGGCCTCTCCGATGTCTTTCCACATAGCATTGCCAAGTTTACGGAGCCTTTTGACCTTCATAGCAGCCTTGAGATCCTTCAGGTTGACCGATATATCACCTGACAGGTCAAAGGCAGCAACGATATCCTCCATCAATTCTGGACCACCATTATCCTTCCACCCACGGTTAAATACTATGTGGAGTAGGCGTGATTGAGGACCCCATAAAACAAACTCACCTGTTTGTTTCAGGATATTTGCAAGCGATTGCATAGCCGGAACCATTTTGGCTCTTCCGGTCATTACAAGAAACGCTTGATCAAATGAGTCCATCTGGAGCAGTTCAGATCGGCTCGGCACCTGTTTGCTTATATGACTGCATTTCTCACACATTACATGCAAATGTCCCTGTGTCTATGGCGTTTTGGATATTAACAAGCAGCTTGTAGAGGCTTTGCTCGTCAGGCGAGAACATATCACTCTTAAACATCTTCTGCGTCACACCAGGAAGTAGCTTCTGCTGTGGCGCTACTGGTTTGGGAAGGGCAGCTTGTATGGCAGTAATATCTGCAAGCGCTTCAAGGTTATCCAACTGCCCAAGTTCGAGCAGCTTGAGCACCATTGGCAGTGGGTAATTTGCCCACGGTTCTTTCAGCTTGGACATCTGGAGTCCAAGTGCAGCATTGGCCCTGTCGATGGCGTGATTGATAGATAGTGCACCCACCTCTGAGAATGTCTTAACTCCTTTCTGGATTTCATCAGAACCAACAGTCTTAGGTCCTTTAGAAACATACTTCCAGTCAGTGATCCCAAGATATCCACGCATCACATGTAAATTGATTGGCTCATCAAAGTCTTCTCGCTCAGGAATAAACACTTGCTCCTCAGCGATGGTTTGAGCAGCCTTGGCAGTTGCATGGGTGAATGTCTCTGCACCACCTACATATAAAGGTGGCAACCGATATCTATGCCGGATTGTTTTCTCAGTCGCTTCAAGGTATCTGGCAAACATAAGATCTTCATTCCGGTATTCAGTTAGGTTCTTCAATTCAAGTTTGGCATTTCCCTTTTCCTCAAGCCCAACAGATTCAACATTAGACTCAAGCAACATGACTCTATTCCACTTCTCGACACCCCTGAGACCCCGAATAATGGTCTCTAACTCGTCCAGGGAGTCATCAGAGAGAACACCACCAGACACCATGACCGCCATCGGTGGAATGCCTTGATTATCAAATAGGTCAAAGTTGAGGAACTGTCCTTTCCTCCTACCAAGTACATCAAGCACAGCACCAATCCACCTCGGATAGCCATATATCTCACCTCCGAATTGGTACTTCCAGTGCCAGATCTCAGATGCTTTGATTTTGGGATCATTTACATACTCCCCTGATAAGGCATCCATAGTCCGTGGATCTCCAATCTCTTTGAACCACCTCAGGTATTTGCCTGAATTACTCAACTGGGCAAATTTCCGAAAGTGTTTTGCTCTCCGCACAGTGATCAGCTTTCCGTTCCTTGGGAGTTGGACATCAACAGCCACCTTCCTTCCTGGCGAAGCACTTACCCGTAGGTTTTTAAACGGTGCATGAAATACCATCTGGATCTCACCACGTAGATTTCTAACCACTTCAAATGCACCGTTGCCAAGTACTTCATAATCCTCCCGCATGAGTTTTCGGATGGTACGCCATGACTCTTCATCATTGGCGTAATCAAAGAAGTTCTTCGCTGCTTGATACCTTGCCTGTGCAGCCGGAGTGTCCTTCTCGTTAATATCGTCACCCAGGAATTGCAGATCATACCCAAACCCATCAACATTGTTCTGCATTGCCTCAACGCATGACTGCAATACATCACTCTCAAGATAAACACGGTACAGGGTGTTAAAGTTGAATAATGGTTCGAGCAGACGGTTTTCTCCATAGAATGACTGAAACTGATCTTCCTCCTCAACTTGTCTACTAAATACTACATTGGCAGTATCTTCCACCTGTTTTAGGACCTGACGTAAATTTAGCCGTTTGTAGGAATGAGCATTTCTCTTCCCTAACTTCGGCTGTGGCGCTAACGGTAACTGAGTAATTTCTGCTGTCATGGGTCTACCCCCCTTTAAAGTTGAATTTCTTCCATTTCGGCTGAGTTCTTCCCTACCTTAGGATCTGCAACAAGGGGAACCCTTAGCTTGACTCCAAAATCTCTCTCCAGTGGTGGATGCTCCATATAGTGCTTTACCGCTTTAGCATAATCAGTCACTTTGGAGTTATCCTTTACTTCAAATACTAATTCATCATGTATAAACAGGGATGCTCTAAATTCATCAGGATTAAATATACCATCTCTCCGCATCTCGTTCAAGGCAATTAAAACAGTGTCCGAGCTTGGACTTTGGATTGGATGGTTGATCGCCTGACGTTCAGCTTCAAACCTTAGGAATTTCTCATCAGAGTTTATTTCTGGCAATCTCCTTCGCCTCCCCAGTGGGGATTCCACATACCCTTGCCTTCTGCACAACTCTACTATCTCCCTATGGTAAATGGGCAACCTTCGATAGGTATTAAAGAAGATCGTTATCCATGAATCCGCTTCACTCATTGTCAGATCAAGGCCGTACTCGTTCTTAGCATATTTCACAAATCCTGGAGTAGTCATCCCGAAGATAAGCCCGAAGTTTACAGCCTTGGCATTGAATCGTCTTTTATCAATTTGCTCTTGGGTCAGTTCCTTCCACGTCTGTTTTCCTACAAGACTCATAGCTGTATTGGTGTGAATGTCAGCATTCGTGTCTCGGAAAACCTTGATCATAGTGGGATCATTGGCAACATGCGCTAACCACCGCAGCTCCGACTGACTCTCATCGACTGCAAGCAGCAACCACCCTGGAGGTGCAGCAATCAATCGCCTGATCTTCTTTGACGATTTACTTCTCTTTGGATTGTTCATCATATTGGGCTTGGAACTCGACACTCGCCCTGTGACTGCAACAGTCAATGAGTTATTCGTATGAATCCGACCATCATGTTTGATATTCTTCTGGAACCCGTTCAGATACCTTGAATATAAGGTGTGGAATTCACTGAACTCCCCAAATGCTTCAAGGAATATCCTCGCCTTTTTTGTCAACCTCCCATCAATCAACTCTTTCCGCACATTCTTATCAATAGAGGGATCACCGCCTTTGGTTTTCTTCACAATCTTACAGGCAAATCCTTTAGGGTGAAATACTACATCTCTCACAAAATTGGTTCGGGTCAGGACAATCTTATCCTTCTTTTTCTTGTTTGCTTCCCGATGCTTTAATATGATGTCCTTTGGCACAACCTTCAACGCTTCAATCTGTGCAAGCATCATTGTTCGATGTACGTCAGTTTTAACTTTCGGCAATGCCTCCATGTCAATGTACGCCCCGTTCTCTTCAAGCATGAATAAGGATTCAAGGGTAGGCATTACCATCTTGGCAATATAGCTTGCCTGTTTTGGCTGGTTGACCAGGATCTTCTTTTCTCCATTAGCCACTTGCAGTGTTACGTCTGCATCTGCACAGGCATAGGGAGTCCTTTCTTCAGGTGGCACCAGGAGCATATCTGCTTTGCCCCACTTTTGAGCAAAGGCTTGATTGTAGTTACTTTTGACTCGTGTAAAGTTCTGTTGAAGCAATGTCAAATCAGCCATCTTGAACATGTTCTCCTCGATGACATGGGCCGCTGCTTGGACATCCATCCCAACATTGTTCCAGACAGGATGATACTCCCGTTCTCGCATGAATAGGGTGTTTATACTATGCTTATCGTAATTCCAATTCATCAAATACTTCTTGAGATTCTTAGCAGCCAACAACTCTTCGATCTCATCCAGTTTGCGCTCAAATCCTTTTACTCTTCGAATGTGGATATCAGTTAGCTCTGGCTTTTTCTTTCCCTCAGGTACTCGCATCCATGAGATCGTGTAGTCTGCGCTCTTTTTGGTGCACTCTTTATAAAGGATCAAGTCATGTCCTGTCCCTGGTTTATTACTCACCGACAGGGAAATCGTGATGTGCATTGGATCAATCCAGTCTAAGCCTTGACCCTCTGTATCCACTCCTGTTGGTTTTCCGGCATCAATTATTTCTCGCAGGGATTGAATCTCAGAGTACTTTCCTTCTTGGGAGGTCGGCGGTTCATAATCGTTTTCTATGAATTCCCGCAGGTTCCGCAGGTCACCGACAAGAATTGGCTTCAAGGCACGATTTCGTAAGATGTAAGCAGGGTGGAATGTAGGGAGGCACCAACAGTTGAACTCTTTACTCCAGATCCAACCTTGGCTTCTAATTTTGGTAATCCCTGATTTCTTCAGCACTTGCTTCAATGCAAAGTCTCCGGCAAGTACTATGACTTTGGGCTTTAGGAATTTCAGCGTCCGAACACTGTAGATCCTGCAATGCTTGAGGGCAGTGGCGATTTCTTTTGTAGTCATATTCTTCTTATCTATCCTGCACCTTGAAGAATTCATTAGGAATAGACTACTCCACCTTACCCCTGCTTCTTTGCAACACTCCTTCGCCAAATCGCCCGTATCACCTACAAATGGGTCACCTTCGATTTCTTCCTTATACCCAGGTGACTCGCCATAGAAAACCACCTTCGCCTGTTTACTCCCCTTGAACCGTACCTCCCGTTTTTTGGATAACGGGCATTCCTTTATGGTGCAAGTTTTATTTCTCGCCATCTGCACCTCTCCAGTACAACTTGGGCCTTGGAACACCATCATCAATTTCAAGTGGCATGATTATGCCTACAACATCATTCGTCACACCCCTGTTCGCCACACGGCATTGGATGGGCGTTTTACCTGCTCCGTCTTTGGTGGTGTAGAACGTAGCTGAGGGATACTTGTATTTGAGGAAGTCAAAGTACATCGTCTGCACCGGAACAATTAACTTCTCATCCTTGGTCGCCATCCAGATTAACTCTGCTCCCCCAAATGTATGCACCATCCATGTGTGAGGTAGTAATTCAATCAGGCCAGTCATCGAAGCAACCTTATTAACAATGATGGGCATTTTCTTGCGAAGATCCGATCCACCTTTCTCAGCCATCATCCTGCGAAATGGTTTGCCGTACATAAAGAAGAATCCGTCCGTCATGTAGTCTTTCTTCTTTATGACTCCCACCTTCCATGGATTCGCTGAATCCGCAATTCTTTGGTGGTCAGCGTTTTTGCGATCAGTGAAAGGCACACCTGCCTTCAGAACTGCAATCTTTTTCTGAAGCTGCTCGTATGCCTTTACCCCCTTGTCAGTCAGGCTGCCTTTCTCATCGCAGTACTCCGCATCTTTAAGACGAATGACGGATTCTGTGTCCAACACCAATAATTTGTTGGCATAGTCAATCTTCTTCGTCTTGGGATCTGCGTTGCTAAGAGCAACAAGGTCTTGCCGTTGCAGTGCCATTAATTTACCTCCTTTTTAAATGTTAAAATACATATATCAAAATTGACAAAGGATGTCAAGTGTTACATTACGATACGAGAGTCCCTTCTAAAACAACCTCCCACAGGTCATTCCTGGCTGTAGCAGCGTCATGGAAGTCATCAGGATTGACTCCCCTCCACCCACTCTTCTTATCCTCCCAACCACCGTCAAGCCCTGCTTTGTGGATGAACTGAGCACCCAATTCAGAGCACACAGGCCAGTCCAAAGGCATTAACTTCATGTACCGGAATACCAGTGGCTTTTTCATTCGGAGCACTTTACGCTTAATCCAGGCGTTGATCATGTCAAAACCGTGCAGGACAATCCTGTGGGCCGGATAGATCTGTCCGATGTTATCTAAGATCTCCTTCCGTCCCAGGTAGAACAATGATCTGGTCATCTTCCGGTGACGTATGATCATCATTTCTACATTGTGGTAGTCAATGATACGGTTCATTGAAATGGTTTTGACTGATTCATAAATCCGTCCCGCAGTACTATCCGCTACTCCTTCAGGGAATTCAGCGAAGATGACTACATGACCGAATTTACTTCCACCGTTACCCTCCTCGATCCCCTGACCAAAATTGATTAACTTACCAAGTCCGGCAGGGTTTCGAGTTAGGCCGATGTCTCCAGGACGAACACGTTTAACTAATTCATCAAGAGTGAACATCGCTCACCTCATTTCATTTTTGTGGCAGCTATGATTTTAGTACGTTTGATCTCAGCACGTCTCTTCTGGTAGCCCCAAACGAGGAAGCCGATCACGATCAAAGCAATACTTCCACTGCCACCCTGGATAAGGTTTGCAAGCGATTGCACCCAATTATCGGCAGACTCCATTACTTGCTCTTTCGAGAACCCGAACTTCTCAAGCAAGGCGAATCCGATCACTCCAACGGTGGCCCAAAATTCAGTAGACATATATCCTGGCTTTGCAGGATCTTTAGGTTGTACTGTCGGCATAAGGCACCCAACCTTCCCTGGCGGTGGAGTTATACAGAAGTGCCAGTTTAGCAACCTGCTGTTTCAGATCAGTCACCGACATCAACATTAGCGTTTGATCCTTTTCCATCACAGGTGTCTTGTCAGGAAATTGAACCAGTAGATCCGAAACGATCAATAATGTCACTCCGGCCTTCAGGTTCAGTTTGGCAATCTCCATCGTCAGCCATTGCTGCAAGTCGTAGTAGGTGAATCCGGCAGCGATGTAGTCTTCAACTTTTGTTGCCCAGGCATTGAAGTCATTAACATTTATTTCACTCCAGACCACAGCAACTTTGGTGAGTGTGCCGATCATCTTTTGGGCCTGACAGGGATTAGCAATGCGCTTGGCGATCAGCGAATTCTCCGGTGTAGCACCGACCTCCTGATAGACATTACACTCTCCAGGCTTGTCCCACCCGAACTCAAGGGGAATAGCGCCACAGGCAACGAACGCAAACATTGCTACTACGATAATTGCTACATACTCCATTACTCTCGGTTTTCTTTTCATTTTTTCTCCTCCCATTTTTTGGCCCAATCCTCAATGCAGACTTCTTGCCTACTTTGGATCAGGTCACGTTGTTTACGACAAAGGTGCATTACTTCATTCAGCATATTGGTCTTATGCCTTGAAGCCTGAGTATGTTTGGCGTGAGACCAGACCCATCGGACAGCAATATCCTCACCTGCAAACAGGTAATTGGCTATTGTCCGGTTTCTATCCCAGTCAGGTCCGTCATATTTGTAGCCCCGTTTATCTCCATGATGAAAGAGGGTGTGCACAGGATAAATATACTTCTTCTTACCCAGGATCGCAAGGGTGAAGTTCATGAAATTCTCGCCACCACCATAGATCCCAAGTTCTTCAGGCCAACCACCTGTTAATTCGTACAAATCCTTTGATATCATCATCCCACACGTTGACATAACTGGTACTTCAAATATTTCGTCTGACGATTTCCACGTATAGTTTTTGAATTTGTAGTGAAACTGCCCAGTGGCAATATCTATATCCGGTTTGTAGATCAGCCTTTGACTTTCCAGGATATGGTAGGTCAGAGGAAAGTGCATCGTGCCATCCAATTCAGCTTGATGATCGAAGTAATACTTCACACCATTCCAGATCCCATCATCCGGCATTACGTGGGCATCGAGGAACCAGAGCACTTCACCCAGTGCTGCTTTAACTCCAACCCGTTTGGCATTCCAGTGTGACAGCTTATCATCATAGCGTATATACCGCAGCCACTTGTGCTTTTCAGCCATCGAAGCAATATGACTCTTAACAAATTGGCCTTTGTCATTGTAGTGATCATGCCCACGATCTGGCCTTAGCCTAATGTCTTCAACCATGTTATCTATGACAATAATCTCGAAGTCAAGATACCCTGCCTTTAACTGTTCAGCTACGGCCCTGATCGTAAATACTATCTGACTCCACTCATTACAAAATGGAATTATAACTGATACATCCATTATTTTTTAAAACCCCTTTCTCGTAATAACTTTTGTTTAAAGGCCGGAAACTCAGCTACCAGTTCTGGAGCCAATTCAGCAACATTCTCGATTCTTATTGATGCAAAATGGACAACCTGTGATTCAAGAATCCTGACCTGACCGTCAATATCCCTTACAATGGCACCAAATCCGGTAGATCTCTTCGTCAGGCCGTAATAATCAATCGACATGAGCACATCTGTGGGTATTTCTCCACCCACTAATCGCCCATAGGGAGTCTTGGATAGCTTACCATTCCTAACTGCTACCATTTCAGGTCTCCCAAGGATGGTATTAACTACACCCTGGACAATTACTTTTTGCTCGAACTCGGTTAGGTATTCTTTAAACCTTCCTTCGTCCATTTAGTTCTCCCCTCTATACAGGAAGCCAGTCTAACTCTTTGGCGTGATTGCTCTATTCCAACACCGTCACCGTTCATAATGGCAATGTAGTTAATTGCGTGCATTGACTCAAACCCGTCAGAGAATTCGAAGTTCTCCCCATCAATTTTGAAAAGCCTTTGCGGTTCATTGGTAGGATCAACAGACAGCCTGACTACAACTTCAGCCCTTTCAAGTCGTAGCCCACAAAAGACAGTATCTTTTGTTTTCTGGTTCACCCACACGTCTCCCACATCACCGAAGATCCAGATCAGTAAGTCGAACAGGTGGGTGCCTATGTTTGCAGATACTCCACCTGATTGTCTCTTTTCCCCTTTCCAACTATGCCTGTACCAGTCACCACGTGGCGTATGGTAAATGACTTCAACTGTGTGATGCCCTTCGCTGAATTTCAGCTTGGCTTCACGTGCTTTGGGATGGTGCCTTAATTGTGAGATCGCCCACACCATCCCTGGATATTTATTTTCAAGTTTAATAAGGTACTCAAGGTTATGCTCATTGATTACTAATGGCTTTTCACAGATCACATCAGCACCAATCCGCAACCCCCAACTACAATGGATGTCATGCAGATAGTTAGGCGAGCATATTGACACGAAGTCAATCTTGGTCCCGCCCATCAAGATTTTCTGCACGTGCCTGTCAAGCCTTTCAAATTGGGTGAAGAAGCGGCATTCGGGGAAGTACCTATCAATAATGCCTACAGAGTCGTGCGGGTCCATTGCAGCTATTAACTCCCCACCAACCTCCTTGATCGCTTCCATGTGCCGTGGTGCAACGTATCCGGCAGCACCAAACAGAATAAACCTTTTCATAGTTCTCTCCTCAATATCTCACTCATTTCAGCAACCCGAACCTGATTGCAATGGTGCTTATGGACAAATACCATCCCTCTTGTTGCAAGCGCTTGCAATTCAGTAGGGTTAGCAATCAACTGCCTAATCTTACGTGCCATGTCAACAGCATTTGAATAACTCACACAGTTTTGCCCAGGAACAAAGCCATTCTCATCCTGAGGCCTGTCAGTGAATAAAACAGCACCACAAGCGGGTCCCTCTAACATCTTGAAATTAAACGACTTCCACACGTTCATTGAATTGACTACAATCTTTGAGTTTTGCATCATTGCAACATACTCAGCATTGAAGATACGTGCAGTTATTGCATTTGGGAATTCTCTACGCAGCATCGCCAATACCTGAGGCCTGTTTGGGTAGACATCACTTACCAGGGACATTCCGGCAAAGACATCTATGCTACGTGGCTGCATGTAATCGTCAGGTGGATAGAACCTTTCTAAATCTACAGAGAACGGCAGCAGAAAGGCCTTTGGAGCCAACTTCGCCAGTAATACTAATTTCCTGACTCTCTCCGTCCGGCAGAATAGGATGTCCTGAGGAACCTCACGCAACCATTTGGTGTACTGCGGGATATAGCCCTGATAGTTGCCAACAGCCGGAACGAAGTCATCAAGGAAATGCACCTTCGGAATCGTCACATGCTCCAGGCCTTCAACCATAGGGGTAGTGTATTTGAGGCTGTACGTCATTACTATATCAGCCTTGCTCATTTCCACCAGATTAGGGACATCAACCTGTCCAGGTTTATCTTTAGGCCAGTCACCCCACCCAGGTCCGACATAAGTAACTTTATGGTGATTAGCAATTTCATTGCGGAATCGCTGATGACCCGAATTATAGCGGTGTAGCTGATTAGGCCCAAGGAATAATATCTTCATATCCGTTCCTCCATAGGCACAGTACCAGTCACCTTGGCCGGAAAGCCCATTACTATTGAACAGGCAGGGACATTCTTGGTTACCACTGCGCCCATGCCCACCAGAGAATTACCACCTATGAGTACTCCTGGCTTTATCTTAGCACCTGAAGCTATTCTGGCACCACGCATAATCATACAGGGAGTCACTTCAGGCTCATAGTCCCGTTTGTGGGCAATCTTATTGGTATTGGTGATCATGACCTTGGCACCAATGTAGACATCACGTTGGATCAAAGTACCCATCCCCACATTCGTGTACTGGAAGATCTTGCATCCTTTGGCAATGACTACATTTTGAGCGATATAGCAGTAGTCACGAATTTCCACTCCCTCCAGAATACGAACGCCTGTCCTGATATGGCAAAAGTTACCAATGAAGCAGTTATCCCCAATTACTACATCATCTTCAATGATGGTGCAGACTCCAACCTCTGTGTTCTTTCCGATTTTGGCTCCCATATTGACAAAGGCATTTTCGAAGCAGTCATTCAGGAAGCACTCTGCTTTATCTGTCATTTTGCCGGAACTCCCTTCACCGTAACACCTGGCATTACATGCTTCGTAACAACAGATCCGGCACCAATCATTGAGTCAGCACCTATACTGATCCCTGCCATGATCCGGCAACCACCACCGACAATCGCATCCTCATGGATGATTGTCTCAGCAACCTTTGTCTCAAGGTCAGAGAAGCAAATTGTCTGAGGACCAATGAACGCACCTGGATAGATCCGCACCTTGGGACCTGTAATAGCAGCGCATTTAATGGTAACTCTGCTGCCAATCTCATTATCCGGCCCTATCCTGGAGTAACTCCTAATCATACACCCATCGCCGATTACTGTTCCCTGCATGATCTCACAAAAGTTTTCAATTATGGTGCCAGCCCCGATTACTACTCCAGGCTCAATGACATTAAAAGCCCCGATCTTTGCAGTTGGGTCGATTTGGCACGTCTCGTGAATGTAGCTGAATTTCTCTATACCTCTTTTCATCAATTGTTCAAAGCTCATCATTATACTCCTTTCGGCCTCACATGGGCCACAACAATAAATTGAAGTTTTTGGAAATTTGTCTTTATCATGGGCAGCTTGATTACTTTGCATCCCGCCACCCAAAAGTACTCACCAACTAAACGCATAATCTCTGACTTTGTGTAAACCCTCAAGTGGTCCCTACTCGGAAAATTTGGCACAGATACAATTACTAACCCTGTGGCATAGCAAGACGCATTATAGAGAATACCACCAGGATCAGGAACATGCTCCAATACCTGTCCGATATGCACAAACTCAAAGTCATGTGGCATATCGTGCACCTCGAACCCCTCAGGGCCAATGATATAGCGATCAGGATTGTACTGCTTGTACGTATCCATTATGCTAAAATCTTTGATATCAAAGGCAGTGGTATGATATCCCAAACTTTTGAATAACTTTGCAAACGTGCCATCATTTGCTCCAACCTCCAATGCCCGAAATCCTTCCTGGAAATATTTCCTTGCCATTCCCCCAACAAAGTCAAAACGTAATGGAACTCTTTCTACCATCTCTTTTAAGCTCATGGGTTTTTCCTCACCAGATGAAAGAAGTCCTCAGGAAAGAATACGTCAGGCTCTTTTCTACAATCTGCAACATGTCTCCACGGATGATTGTCAAGGACCGGATGGTGAGGGCCAGTGTATTTCTTCATGTGCTTCCCTGCAATCGGATAATTCATATACTCCGGTGCTGAGTGGTTTGTTCTCCGCAGCCTCTTTGCCTTAGCAGACTCCTTCTTCACAGATTTGTAGTGGAAGTTGACAATATCCCTGATCACTCGGATATTAGCGTTTGAGGCCTGTTTACCGAATTGAATTTGTGGATGCACAATGGACGTTCCGGCAGGATTGTGAAGTACTTCGTCACCTATCACCATAGGGAATTTGGGAATCTGCCGATATACACAGGGCCACAGGTTTACCCACGGTCCACAGATCCCACGAGTTTGTTTTTCTACAACCGTTTGGAAGTTGAAGCAAAATGTCTTCATCTGAGTCACCAGGGTAGCTACCTGCTTTGGTGCAATTTTGAAGAACTCCTTCATCTTCTTGATATCTTTAGGCATGTAGAAGTTATCAGGTGCAAGCCCAACCATCCAATCATAGTCAGGGATCTGACTGAATAACTTCATTTTGATTTTAGCCTTAGGCGTTTGCTTCTGTCTCGCAGTTTTCGCATTCGGGTTGTAGTGGTGGTAATGGATCGTCACACGGTCAGGCCAATTTCTCTTGAACTCTTTGATTATCTGCAATGTCCCATCTACACTCCGGTCAGAATTGTAGACCTTTACATTTGCAGCACCCTCCGCTATGTGGATCGGGCAGTCCCATTCAAGCAATGACTTCAAGAAGAACGGAACCCATGGCATTTCGTTATACATAGGCGAATACAGAATCATATCTACAGTCCTTTTGCAAGCGCTTGCATTATTGGTTCATATTTCTTTTGATACAGCCGGTCCCAGTTATACTTCTGGCGATAGAACGTCCTGGCTGCAATTCCCTCATTCGCCCGAATCCTTTGTATGATTAGGTTTGCAAGGTCGTGGTAGTATGCAGCTTCATCGTGTGGCTCGAACTGCATTTCATGGGAGCCGAAGTCAACGTATACTCCATTAAACCCATGGACCTCCATCATCATCGTCAGGGATTTATTCAGAACAGGCAGTACTCCACCCGCAAGCCCTGCTTCAATGGGAACCAAACCGAATGACTCTTCTCTGGTCGGGTAGATCATTACGTTTGCAAGGTGCATCAAATCAAAGACCATCCAACGTGGCAAGCCCAGGATATATTTCTGATCCCATTTTGACGTGAAGATGAAGTCAAACTCTGGAACCAATCCATTTCTCCTTGCTATCTTTTCATAGTGGGTAATATCTTCATGGACCTCTTCTGCCGATTTACTTTCCTTTTTCCTCGCCCACTGGTTGGCAATGACAAGGCATACAGTAAAGCCCTTTTTCTTCAATTCGGCAAAGGTCAGAATTACTTCACGGACACGTTTTGCTCCCAATCTGTCAGTAGAAGCCGGATAGATCTGAACTATATCCGCTTGCATCATGTGAGGATAGTCATTTACAAAACGGCACGTTTCATCCTTGAACAGTAATGACCGCAGATCAACTATATGGGGAATGACTAATACACTGTCGAGATCACCCTGCCATTGCTCCGCTACCTGGAGCCTTGTTGACTGGTTAGGATAGATGATTTTATGCCCAGGCCCGTACTTTCTGATGTTCCACCAATCACGACCCGCAGATGGAACACTGTGTACCCAGTGCATCCACTTAACTCCCTTTAACTCTTCACTCCTACCGGAATTCATCAACGCAGCAGCATACGGCATGTTCCACCCTGTAAAGATCCAGTCATGGGTGAATACGGTGTCAAAGCCTTGTAATTCAGTCCTCAGCACGAGGTCTGTATCATGAGCCAGTTGTTGGTGCTCCGGTGTAATGTCTTCTTTACTGGTGTAGTCGATCAACGTGGAGTCAGGAATTGACTTGTGCATTACTGCATCGGCAATTCTTCCGATTGAGATATCGTGGAAACTTTCAGATACAAACAGGTGGACTTCATTGCCGAATTGGGTGAGCATCTTGATCTGATCTATCACGATGCCTGTGAGGGAATAACCGAAATTGAGTTCTCTAAAATTGGTGAGGATTGCAACTTTCATGATCACCTCCAGTTCCCCAAGCGGGGCTGTCGTTATGATTTATAGTACATCACGTACCACAGGGATCTTTGATTGTCAAGGGTTTAAGTGTCTTTGATCTTCATCCTAACATCGGTTTCGTACTGGTTATCAAGGGAAGTCACTGCACGGAAAGTTATCTTATACTTTGACAACGCTTCTGTACCTGCTTTGATCCGTGTGGCTAACATCCCGTTGGTTATTGGGTCAGTAGTGATATCTTCTTCATCCGCAGTCAGAATAACTTTATCGCCATTGTCCAATACATCAGCAGACGCATCAGCGCCATTCTTATCTACAGCAGTAATGTCACTGGCTCCCAAAAGGACATACTCTCCTTCGTGCAGCACGTGGGAGTTATCAGCGCCAAGCAGATAAGTCTCCCATGGCTGTTTGCAGACTTCCTCCGCTACGGCACATGCTTGTAATACCATGATTCCTCCTATCGTTGAGTTGTCGTAATAAGTTGTCTATGCTCAATAACCTGCACCATTGGTATGTGCTCAATTACCTTAACTAATACCACGTGCTCGATTACTTTTACAAGTGGAATATGCTCAACCACGTGAGTAGGTGGCAGATCTTTTAATATCAGGGATGCAGACGAATCAGATGACTCGGACGATAAACTTGACTCACTGGATTCAGATAACTCGCTGCTATCCGAAGATTCACTACTATCTGACTCCTCACTCGATTCACTGGATTCACTGGAAACGCTTGACAGAGAGGATTCAGAAGATATACTCGAATCACTGGATTCGCTTGAATCGCTTGATTCAGAGGATTCACTGGACTCGGACAATTCGGACGAGTCGGAAGATTCAGAACTAACGCTAACCTCGCTTACCTCACTGCTCTCCGAAGAGTCAGAGGAAGTAGAAGATAGCGACTCTGCTGATGATTCGCTTGATTCAGAGGATTCAGAACTTGCACTCGAAACCGAACTGTCCGAGAATTCACTGCTGACCGAGGATTGACTGCTCTCCGAAGAGTCACTGGATTCACTCGATTCCGATGACTGGCTCGATTCAGATGACTCACTGGATTCACTCGACTCGGAACTCTCACTGGAGATACTCGACAGTGAAGACGGTGAGGACTCACTACTGTCCGATGATTCACTTGATTCCGAACTCTCCGAAGAGTTTGAGGATAGGGACTGTTCGCTACTATCCGAACTCTCCGAAGAGACGGATTCCTTGGAAGAAATACTGGATTCAGATGACTCCGATGACTCAGACGAGTCAGACGATGGCGACGGTTCAGATGAATCGCTTGACTCGGATGACTCGGAGCTATCTGAACTCAAAGAGCTTTCGCTACTCTCCGATGACTCTGACGATTCGGAGGAAGGCGAGGAGTGGGAAGATAAACTTGATCCACTACTCTCACTTGAGTCGGAAGATTCAGAGGATTCAGACGAATCAGATGACTCACTGCTGTCACTCGATTGGCTCGAAACAGAGGACTCAGAAGATTCGCTACTTTCCGAACTCAGGCTACTGGGTGAAGGTGCAGATGACTCACTGGACTCACTGGACTCAGAACTTATGGATAGTAAGGACACAGACGATTGTGAACTGTCTGAACTCAGGGATGATTCACTGGATTCACTTGACTGGCTCGATTCAGATGACTCGCTCGAATCACTGGATTCAGAGGATTCACTTTCACTGGAAATACTGTCAGTCAATCCTACCGCTACATCTTCAACACAGGCACCACCACCAGAAAGGCTTGATTCAGATGACTCCGAAGACTCAGAAGATTCGCTTGATCCAGAACTTGGTGAAGCGTTGCTCGAATAACTGGACTCACTGCTTTCAGATGACTCGGACGAATCCGATAACTCACTTGACTCAGAGGACAGTGAGGATTCAGAGCTATCACTGCTTTCGGATGAATCAGAAGATACACTGCTTACGCTATCTTCAGATGATTCCGAGGAGTCACTGGATTCGCTACTTTCGGAGGACTGTGATAACTCACTCAGCAATGACTCTGATGACGGCGATGCATTCGATGACTCACTGGACTCACTGGATTCAGATGACTCCGAAGATTCAGATGACTCACTGGAATCACTTGACATAGAAGCCGATGACTCGGAGTCGAAGATAAATTCAATATCAGTAATCTTAAATTGTGATACTCCGGTATGATCCCCTAACGATATTGAAAGAAGGGGAAACGGGTCAGTAAAGCTAAGGTCTACCGTTACCGAACCAGCAGGAAGCGGAAATGGAAAAGTTGCAATTGTAAAACCTCGATCATCTGCAATACTTCCGAAGGTGGGCGTGCCGGTATAACTAAATGTCACCCTACTTGGCTTAAAACCATAGGCCCAATTCCCATTCGTCCTTAACTCCACCAAATACCAGTTGGCAGCATTATTTACATTCGAAGATAAATAACCACTCCCGTCCCAACTACCGTCAGCGGGTGATATAAAAGATGGATAGCCTCGAATATTCCAATATGCCTCACCAAGATAACTTTCCCAAACACCTTCTGCTTGTGGCGATTCATCTGATGACTCACTGGAATTTTCTACACCATCCTGCTCAAAGAACTCTATATTGGTTACTTCAAAAGAAGATCCACCTTCTTCACTAAAAAGGAATATCCACTCAAAATCGTTACCCGCACCAGAGACAAAACTCAAAAATACTACTACACTCCCGTCCCCATTAAGATCAAGCCGGTTGCCCATTGCCTGATCTGTAACTGTCTGATAGTAGACTACTGATTCCTGCCCAACCCCACGAAATGTAATCCGCAGTTTATCAGGCCTAAAATCTGCATTCCATCCCCCAATCTGATGCAGTTCAATCTGGTGACGGACAGCAACATTATTGACATTGGTTGACTCCCATGCTTCCCCATTCCAGAAACCATCCGGTGAACCGCCTTGGCCTGGGGTAGCTAATATCTCCCATTTACTATTATCAAAAATCGAGTGCCACCCATACGGCAAACTACCATCTGAGTCTCTGCTCCCTGACGAATTACTTGACTCGGAACTGTCAGATGACAGGGATGATTCAGACGATGGAGACGCATCTGATGAATAACTGGATTCAGAGCTTTCAGAGGACTCCGACGATTCACTACTCTCAGATGAATCAGAGGATTCACTACTCTCCGATGACTCACTGCTTTCGGATGAGTCGCTTGACTCAGAGCTTGGGGAGGCATTGCTCGATTCACTTGACTCGGATGACTCACTGGATTCAGATGACTGCGAAGACTCACTATTATGGGTTATTTCAATATTCCCAGTTATCACATACGCTGTCTGAGATCCCGCTAACTCCCTACTTGCTACCGCTGTCAAATATCTGTAGGCGTCCTGCTCGCCCGTTATTGTCAGCGTATGCAGCAAAGTGGTGTGTGCTTCTTCATCCCAAACCTTCAATACTACACTATCCCCACGCCTACTCAGCGTACAAAACTTTTGAGGAAAGCTCGGAGCCAGGGCCGAAATCGGAGTACTATCAGTATCGTTAGTGCTGTGGTCTCTCAACTCAACAATAACAGTCGTTGAAATAGCATACAGTCTGACAGTGATCCCATCATTCGCATCAGCAAAATCTTGATACGTCCCAATCGTATTTGACAGCCCCATTACTATTGCTTCGCCGGACGCAACAATTCCATTGCTCAGGAAATCAAAGTCAACATCGAAATCGTGGAAGTAGTCCACTCCGAAATCGTCATACAGGGTAACAGCATGGCCCCGCTGCATAGGATTTGCAGTAACCGGATTCCCGCCAGGATCTATCGTTAATACCCCAGGCGCATCTACTTCAGTGAAGGTATTTAGATCTAATGAAGCCATCTTATACACCTACCAATCGGATCTGCACCCATCCAAGACTTACGAACCCAACATTACTGTTATAAAGTGTCCACGGCTCTGCTGCTAAAAGTGCGCTTGTCGCTGCTGTTCTATAATATATAAGTACTTCACCCTGGCATTGCTTATACTTATCATAATCAGCCCTCGCTAATCCTGACCCTATAAATGCAGGTGGGCTAACCTTTTCTTCACCACTGTCAAATACTACCATCTCATCATCGCCAGATCCTACCACTGTCGCAGATCCAGTCCACTCTGAGAAATTACCAACAATAGGCTCGGTTACTCCTGTATCATGACCCCATACATGACTTGCGGCTGAGTGGGATGAATCACTGGATTCACTTGAGTCAGAAGACTCTGAGGATTCGCTGCTTACACTACTATCAGATGACAGGCTTGATTCAGATGACTCAGACGACTCTGAACTATCCGATGATTCTGAGCTATCCGATGACTCCGAGCTAATCGAAGAAATACTACTGTCAGACAATTCGCTCGACTCACTGGATTCTGAACTCAGGCTACTCGGTGAAAACTCTGACGATTCTGAGGATTCACTCGATTCAGAGCTTTCAGAAGATGGGCTTTCCTCAGATGACTCACTCGATTGGGAACTCCCCGAAGAAAGTGAGGAAACAGATGACTCGCTGCTCAGTGAGGAATCACTGCTTACACTACTCTCCGAGGAGTCACTGCTATCCGAAGATTCTGAGGATTCAGAACTTTCAGACGATTCTGAGCTATCACTGGAGAGGCTTGACAGGGAAGACGGTGACGATTCACTGCTTTCCGACGATTCACTACTGACAGATAACTCACTGCTGTCAGATGACTCGCTGGATTCGCTCGATTCAGAACTTATGCTGCTTTCTGAAGACGGTGACGGTACAGACGATTCCGAACTCTCTGAACTTTCAGATGAATCACTGGACAGGGAGCTATCAGAACTCTCACTCGATTCTGACGATTGACTGCTTTCCGAAGAGCCGGATGAGTCGCTGCTTTCCGAGGACTCGGAGGAGTCACTGCTGATTGACTCGACACTGACCGATGAGACCGATGACAATGAGGACTCGCTGCTATCACTGGATTCACTACTTTCCGAGCTTTGGCTCGATTCTGAGGATTCCGATGAAATGGAGGGTTCAGAACTGTCTGAACTCTCCGACGATTGACTGGACTCAGACGAAATTGAAGAGTCAGAGGATTCTGAAGAGTCACTCGATAATGACTCACTCGAATCACTACTTTCACTGGAAAGGCTTGATTCAGAAGACTCAGAACTGATGCTGGATTCAGATGACTCACTTGAATCAGATGACTCAGAGCTTTCGCTTGAAATGCTTGACAGGGATGAGTCAGAAGACAGACTGCTTTCGCTCGATTCGGATGACAGCGATGAGTCCGAAGACTCAGAAGATTCTGAGGATTCTGAACTCTCCGATGACTCACTGGACAGGGATGATTCGGATGACTCAGAACTCAGCGAAGATTGAGAGCTATCACTGCTCTCTGAGGACTGGCTACTGAGTGACGACTCCGAACTCTCGCTGCTATCCGAACTTTCACTTGATTCCGATTCACTGGAAACAGAGCTATCAGAGCTTTCACTGGACTCCGACGATTCTGAAGAGTCAGACGATTCCGATGATTCCGATGACTCAGACGATACCGAAGATTCAGAGGATTCAGAGGATTCAGACGATAAGGAACTATCCGATGATTCTGAACTTGGGCTGCTCTCCGATGACTCGGATGACTCAGAGCTTAGAGAACTATCTGATGATTCAGAACTAAGGGAACTGTCACTGGACAACGATGATTCAGAAGATTCACTGCTCTCCGATGATTCACTTAATACCGATGACTCAGATGACAGCCCAATATCTAAACTCAGGTAATCTATGTAAAAGTCATGCGTTGCAGATCCACCTGAGGTATGAATAACTTTAAGCCGCAGATCCCCACCCGATATATAATCGGTAGTTGGAAACGGCAGGTTGAATGTCTTTGCATAATCAGACGTTGCGTGTGGGAAGTCAGTAGTATCGTCTGTGACGTTTTCCCATTGGGCCAGATTATAATTCCATATTTGGAGCCTTACTCTATGTCCAGGATTACCCTGATACCTTCCGACAAAATCTAACGATAATTCCTGTTCAGTTACTATATCGTGGAAGTCAAATATCGACTCAAACCCTGGAATACCCGTACATTCATTCAGGATGAAGTGCGTCCCATCCTGCACATAGACATTGCCTAATACTCCAGACGCAATCGTACAGGTGATCAGGGTATGGTCAAACGGCTCCTCCCATGGTATTCCAGATGACTCACTCGAATCAGAACTGTCACTGGATTCAGATGACAAGGAGGACTCACTGCTATCACTTGAAACACTTGATTCAGATGACTCAGAAGATAGGCTACTTTCGCTGGATTCACTACTTTCTGACGACTCTGAGCTTATACTGGATTCACTCGACAGAGACGAATCAGAAGATTCACTGCTTTCTGACGATTCACTGGATTCAGAGCTTTCAGATGAATCACTACTCTCCGATGACTCACTGGATTCAGAACTCAAGGATGAATCACTGGATTCACTGGACTCCGACGAATCACTGGAAATGCTTGATACAGATGATTCAGAGCTTAGACTCGACTCACTTGATTCAGAGGATTCTGAAGATTCACTACTCTCACTGGACTCTGAGGACTCGGATGATTCAGATGACTCACTACTGACAGACGGTTCCACATAAGGCTGTATTTCAATGGCTGATTGCGAGGCATCATTCTCTACATTCAGAGTCCAGTTGACTGCAACATTACCACTACTGTTTGGACCCTTTGTTGCTGCACCACCCCACAAACCATATCCATTGGTGTGATTGTGGCTAAAACGTAATGTCTGACTTGACTGTGGCGATCCAGAGGGAGAGTTGCCATCCTCCCTAATACCCACTATCTCCACCACCCAGTTATTGGAATACAGGGTATTGACATTCAGCGTGGGATTGCTATCACCATCAATGTTCTGCCCGTTGGCAGTTCCAGTTGGAGTAGTTTGATCAACACCTTCTAAAAGGATCGAACCACCTTGAGCCGTGTAAACAGTACCGGTAAACGAAACTGCAATGGTGTCGTTACCAACAGAAGGTCCAGTCAATCTATAAATAGCAGTACGTCTGCCACTTCCAGCAGCCTGACCGTGAGGACCGGAAACAAGCGTTATACCTGCCGCCGATCCCCCACGTGTAACTGTGGATACGACATAATCGTTGCTACCCGAATTTCTCCAAGCAACTAAAATAAGCAGACACGAATTAGTCAGACCACTCGGAACATTATGCGACCAACTATCTGAGCCGACACTCGTAGAACCTGGAGTTGAATGGCCTTCACTATGGAAACTTATAGCCATTTAATTATCTCATTCTTCGGATCAGGTCGATAACTGCTTCCGGCACCTTAGCCTGGGTCAGACTCGTACCATCAAAGAAATCAACCAGATCATTCATGGCAATTCGGAAGTCCACCATGTCTGCTCTGATATCTCCAGTATCCGGCACTCCCATGGCATCTAAATCAGCCGTACCTACATTGACAAGGAAAGCAGCCATATCTCTCAGTCGGTTCATAGCATCCTTCATGTTCGTTGCCTCGGCCTGAAGATTGCTATAGAATGTATCCTTGTTGGGTAACTGCAATTCTGTTAAAGCCATTTCTTTTTCTCCTTTTTATTTATTGAATTACTCCG
>Ga0307377_10000309_pt1 | contig 67587 bp, 59 predicted proteins | sample TR3MG_FD_202535 | JGI IMG/M metagenome (GOLD analysis project Ga0307377, IMG submission 202535) | Soil microbial communities from Risofladan, Vaasa, Finland - TR-3 | ecosystem: Environmental > Terrestrial > Soil > Coastal area > Acid sulfate soil | place: Finland: Risofladan, Vaasa | collected... | reverse complement strand
AGGCCTCGATAGACGCCTACCGCGGGTATCTGGCTCAGAACCCGCGGGCTCCCGAGCCGCGAGAGGAGCTTGCGTGGGTCTACACGGAGGCCGGCGACCATGGGACTGCTCGCGAGCAGTATCGGATTGCGCTCGATGAATATCGGTCCGACCTGGACCGCGGGCACAATGTCGAGGCCGCGAGGCACGGAGCGCGCACTTGTGAGTCTGCGATCAATGCCCTGGAGGCCGAGTAGGGCGGCCGCGCTGGCAGTCTTCCTGGTCCTCGCCAGCACCGCGGCCGGCGCTCAGGGGAGGGCGAAGCCTTCCATTCTGCTCTTCCCCGTCCACAGCCATTGGCTGTCGGAGCCCTTGGCTGAGGCGGCGACGGCGGCTCTGTCGGATCGACTGTCGCAGGCGGGATACCGGGTGACGGAGGTCCGGCCCGACTCCGCGATGGTGCAGCTGGCGATGGCGGAGGGGTGGGTGTCGGCGGAGGCGCTGGAGGGAGAGAGGCTGGATGGGGCTCGCCAGCCCCTGTCAGTCGCCATCGGCGCCACGGCCTCTCTTCTCGGCGATGTGATCGAGGGGGAAGCTGAGATCACGCTTCGCCTAACCATCTCGGGCGCCATCTCGCAGGAGGAGGCGTCGGTGGAGGTGTCGGTGCCGCGGAGCTTGGACCGAGGCGCGGCGGCGAAAGGGCTGGCGGATCAGGTTCTGGCGGCGCTGACGCCTGATCTCTGGTCGCAGGTAGGGGCGGACGGGGAGGGGGGGCGGGTGGCAGCGACCGCGCGGTACGCGGCAGGGCAGGGCGCCATGGTCGAGGGGATGTACCGCGAGGCGGTGCTGGACTTCGATGCGGCGCTGCTGGGCGAGCCGGAGAAGGCGGGCTATCTGCGCGCGGCGGCGGAGGCGAGGGAGGCGCTGGGCGACTACTCGGGCGCGGTGGTCCGGATGCGGAGCCTTGCGTCCATCGCTCCCAGCGATGCGGAAGTGGCGCTGCAGTTGGGGTATGCGGCGCTTCGGGTGGGCGAAGCGGGCGAGGCGGAGGCGGCCTTTCTGTCGGCGGCGGAGCAGCTCGGGGATGATCCCCGCGTCGTTGAGGGGCTGGCGCTGGCGGCTCGGGCGCAGGGCCAGCCGGCGCGGGCGGAGGAGTACTACGAAGTGCTCGTGGGACTGCTGCCCGGCCTGACGGAGGCGCCGCCGTGGCTGCCCGGACTGCTGGCGAACGCGGAGGAGACGGTCGAGCTGACCGGGGTGCCTCCCGATGAGACGAGGCGGGAGCTGGGGCGGCTGTATCTGGACGAAGGGAAGGTATGGGAGGGTATCGCGGCTTTGCTGGCCTATCACCAGGAGGGCGATCGGCCGGCCTATGGGGAGACGGAGTACCTGGGGATCTCGGAGGCTGTGGATGGAGAGGCCGAGGCCGCGGCTCGAAACGCCCAGGATGTCTTCGCCGCTCAGGCGCTTGGGGAGTTGAGCGACGACGAGGCGGATCGGGCGATGGACAGCATTCACGAGCGTTCGGAGGCGCTTGCCGCGCTGGCGGAACGAATGGAGGTTTCGTCGCTGTTGGATCCGGCTCACCGCTACCGCCTCCTCGCCTACAACTTGCTCAACCAGTCGAACTTCGAATCACTCATGTATCTTCGCACCAGGGACGCCGAGCGGCAGCGGCGCTCGGACCTACTGCGGAGCGCCTTCAGGAAGTCGCTCCGCCAGGCCCGGCTCCTCGCGGCGGCGTTGCTGGGGTCGGAGCCTGAGGATTGAGGCTGCTTCTTCACTGCTGCTGCGGCCCATGCGCGACATCCGTAGCGGAACACTTCCGCGCCGTCGGACACGATGTCGTCGGCTGGTTCTTTAACCCCAACATCCACCCTGACGAGGAACGGCGGAAGCGCGAGGCGACGCTGGTGGAAGCGGCAGAAGCGGCTGGATTGCCGCTTCTGCCCAAGGGGCCCGCCATGCGGCCGGAAGAATTCCTCCTGGAATTGGCCAGGCGAGGCGGGCGTCGCTGCCAGGCCTGCTATGAGGTGCGTCTGGAGGCGGCGGCGCGGAGAGCGGCGGAACAGGGATTCGACGCTTTCGCCAGCACTCTGGTCATCAGCCCCTACCAGGACTTGGACTCGATAGCGGAGATCGGCGTGCGGGCGGGCGAGGCGGCGGGAGTCGAGTTCCAGTTCGTCGACCTGCGGAGTGCGTATCCCAAGAGCTGTGAGCGAGCGAGGGAGCTGGATCTGTATCGACAGAACTACTGTGGGTGTATGTTCAGTGCGCTGGAGCGGGCGGAGCGCCGGGTCCGACGAGCTATCGACAAGGCCTTGGCGGGGACGGCGGCGTAGATTGATCTCAGGCAGGGGCGATGGACAGGCTTCTCGTCTGGCTCGGCATAGGGTTGCTCTTACTGGGTCTCTTGATGATTGGGCTCGGCTTTCTCCTCGGCGCCGTGGGCGTGAAGGGAGGGCGCCTGTTGCCCGGCGATGTTGTGATCTCTCGCCCTGGGTTCACGTTTGCGTTCCCGGTGGTCACGAGCATCGTGCTGAGCATTCTGCTGACGCTGATCCTCTGGCTCGTCACGGTGTTCCGTCGCTGAATCCCGATCTCCAGGCCCTAAGACCATGAATGTCATTGTCGCTCCCGACAGCTTCAAGGGAAGCCTGACCGCGCTCGAGGCGGCGGACGCCATCGTGCAAGGAGTGCGCGATGTGTTTCCGGACGCCGAGATCGTGGCGATACCGCTGGCAGACGGCGGCGAAGGGACGGTCGAGGCGCTGGTGCGCGCGACGGAGGGCAAGATCCTCAAGGCGACGGTGACCGGGCCGATGGGGGATCCAACCGAGGCTCACTTCGGCCTTCTCGGCGATGATGTGACGGGTGTGGTGGAGATGGCACAGGCGGCCGGGCTCCATCTGGTCGCCCCGGAGAAGAGGAACCCACTGCTGGCCACCACCTACGGTGTGGGCGAGCTGATGCGGGCGGCTCTGGACGCCGGGTGCAGGCGGCTCATCGTCGGGCTCGGCGGCAGCGCCACTTCGGACGGCGGGGCGGGTATGGCGCAGGCTATCGGGGTGCGTCTCCTGGGGCCGGGGGGAACGGAGTTGAAGCGGGGTGCGGCCGCGCTGATGAGCCTGGAGAAGATCGACATGTCCGCCCGGGATCCTCGGATCGAGCGAACGACGATCTCCGCCGCCTCGGATGTGAGCAATCCGCTCTGCGGGTCGGAGGGGGCGGCCGCGGTGTACGGCCCGCAGAAGGGCGCCAGCGGGCAGATGGTCGGCATGCTCGACAAAGCCCTGGGGAACCTGGCGGCGGCGATCGAGCGCGATCTGAGTATGGAAGTACGAGACTTGCCGGGCGGCGGAGCCGCGGGGGGACTGGGGGCGGGGCTGGTGGCCTTTGCCGGCGCCGAGATACGGTCTGGGCCGAGCCTGGTGCTCCAGCTGCTTCGGTTCGAGGAGTTTCTCGATTCGGCCGACCTCGTGCTGACAGGAGAGGGCAAGCTGGATCGGCAGATCGAGTTTGGCAAGGCGATCAGCGGGGTGGCGCTGCTGGCGGAGAAGCACGAGGTGCCCATCGTCGCCTTTACGGGGTCGCTGGAAGAGGACGAGGACAAGCTGGCCGAGCGCGGCATTCGCGCGGTGGTGCCCATTGCGCTGGGCCCGATGAAGGAGGAGGAGTCGGTCGCCCGGGCGAGTGAACTGCTGCAGGCGGCGGCGGAGCGGGCCATGCGGCTGCTGGCTCTGGGCCGCAGCTTAGGTGAGGGCAGATGGCCCACGACCTGAGCTGTCCGGTCTGGGGGCGGGCGAGAGCCGGGACGAGGCGATTCCCCGCCTCCGGGGTCATGTCGCTCTGAGCGGCGCCACCGCGGTGGCAGACGAATACGTGGTATAGTTTCCCTGATTCTTCAGCAAACTCAGCATGGCGGTTCGCAGGGTGCGCTCTCCACTGGCGGCGCCCTGCATCCTGGTCCGAGCGGTCTGGGAGATAGACTTGGACACGCTCTGGGCCAACGGGGTGCGGGGCCTGATCTTGGATTTGGACAATACGTTGGTCAATTGGAACGACTCCCATGTCTGCGCGGCAGTGCGCGGGTGGGTGGATGCCGCTCACGAGAAGGGGATGGGGATGTGTCTCGTTAGCAACTCGGCGGGCGGGAGGCGAGCGAGAGAGGTCGGAAAGGATCTCGGCCTGTCAGTGGTGACGCGCGCATGGAAGCCCTTTCCCGTCGCCTTTCGGCGGGCCATGACGGTGATGGGAACGGATACGGGCTCTACCTGCGCTATTGGGGACCAAGTGTTCACAGACATGTTGGGGGCGAACTGGCTTGGGATGAAGACCGTGCTTGTGGCGCCGTTGAGCCGACGGGAGTCGCCCCATACGCGTTTCATTCGACTGATCGAGGCGCCTTTGCGCCGCCGATGGGCGCGATCTCAGGAGAGAGGTGCGGGAGGCGCCAACGAGAGAAGGTGAAGGTTGCTTCAGAGGCTTGGTGCCGGAGGGCGCCCAGGGTCGTGCGCAGCTTCTGCTACATTCCGCCGGTGGCGCGGGGGCAAGTGTTCGGGTATAATGTATGGAACAGTGGGCGAGTATCAGTTGGTTCCTGTAGCGAGAGGGCAAAGGCGGCTCGGCTGGAAGTAATTCCGACTGGGAAGAAGACGCCAGCGAGGACTCTGGAATAAGCGGGCCCGCAGGTGCGCGAAGGCGCACTCTGGGAGCCGATTGTGCGCGTTCTGGGGATGTGGACCGGGGCTCGGCCGGTGTTGTCTGTGGCCGTTCCGGCAGATGAAGTGTCGAAGAGGCGATTGCGTGGGTCACTCAGGTGTGGTATGATATGAATCAGACAGGTCCGGTGGAGTGCCGCGGCGGATTCATCCATAATTCCTTTCCCACTCGCACTGAGGAGTAGCCGCGAGCGGAAAGCGTATGGCAACACCACAGGGACCAAAGAAACTCATCGGGGAGATCCTTCTAGGGAAGGGTCTCATCACGCAAGAGCAGCTCGATGAGGCGCTGAACGTCCAGAAGAACACGACGGAGCAGATCGGTCGGATACTGGTCGATCTGGGACACGTGAGCGAGAGGGATGTGCTGCGAGCGCACGCGGAGCAGCTCGGCATCCCGTTCCTCGAGCTCGACCAGACGAGCGTCGATGAAGATGTGGCGAAGGCGATTCCCCAGAGCGTTGTGCAGCGGTACAACGCGGTCCCCATTCGGCGCAGCGGCAATCGCCTCACGGTGGCCATGTCGGACCCGAGCAATGTGTTCGCTCTGGACGACATTCGGCTGATAACGGGGTATGAGATTGATCCCATTCTGGCGACAGCCGAGGACATCAGTGCGCTGCTGGACGACACGGAGGGGGCGACCGGGGGTGGTCAGGGGGAACTACAGACGGCGCTGGATGCCCTCGACGGGGGATTGGGGGCGGCTCTGGGCGACGAGCTCGACATTGCTGCTGCGGGGATTGAGGAGGATGTGGACCGGGCGCACGTGATGGAGGAAGAGGCGCCCATCATCCGCGTCGTCAACGTGGTCATCCAGCAGGCGATCAAGGACCGGGCGAGCGACATCCACGTGGAGCCCGATCGCCGAGGGGTCCGCATCCGCTACCGAATTGACGGGGTGCTCCACGAAGTCATGCGGGTGCCCAAGTACGTTCACGCGCCGCTTGTTTCCCGTATCAAGATCATGGGGGACATGAACATTGCGGAGCGCCGGATCCCTCAGGACGGACGAATCCATATCCGGCATGAGGGCAAAGACTACGACCTCCGTGTCTCCAGCCTTCCCACGGTATTCGGCGAGAAGGTCGTGATGCGAATCCTGGATCAGAGCAGCGTTCTGATCGGGTTGAATAAGCTGGGGATGCTGGGGGAAACACAGGCTCAGCTCGAATCCGTTATCGTTCAGCCAAACGGGATGATTCTGTCGACGGGTCCTACGGGGTCTGGGAAGACGACGACGCAGTATTCGATCCTGAACAAGATCAACTCGGTGGAGAAGAACATCCTGACGATTGAGGATCCGGTGGAGTACCAGCTTCCGGGCCTCAGCCAAGTGCACGTGAACCGAAAGGCGGGGCTGACATTCGCCAGCGCGATGCGGTCCTTCCTGCGCCAGGACCCGGACATCATCATGGTGGGTGAGATCCGAGACCTGGAGACGGCTGAAACGGCGGTCCAGGCGTCTCTGACAGGGCACCTGGTGCTCTCCACGCTGCACACGAACGATGCACCTTCGGCTGTCACCCGTCTGATGGACATGGGGGTGGAGCCCTTCCTGATTGCATCTTCGATCGTCGGGATACTGGCTCAGCGACTCGCCCGGCGTATCTGCCAGAACTGCAAAGAGCCCTACAAGCCGCCGGCAGAGGCTCTCCACCGGGTGGGGTTCAATGTAGACGACATGGAAAATGTGGTCTTCTATCGTGGGCGCGGGTGCGAGCAGTGTCGCCATACGGGCTACCGGGGCAGGAACGGCATCTTCGAGATGTTGCTGGTGAACGAGGAGGTTGCCGACCTCACGGTGAAGCGGGCGCCGCTGTCCGAGATCCGCGCGGCGGCTCTGGCGGGTGGGATGAAGACTCTGAAGATGGACGGTTTTCAGAAGGTGCTGGAGGGTATGACGACCGTCGAAGAGATTATGCGGGTCATCTTCACGGCAGGAGAGGCCTGACCCGGGCACCGTATTTTCTGCCTTTCGCGCCGGATCTCAGGGCGACGACTGGGGGAAAGGAAACAGCTAGCATGGCTGAAGCACCAGACGCAGTCGAGGGACAGGCACCACTTGCTGCGGCAACGGGGCAGAAACTCCCGACGGCAGAGGTAAGCAAGCCTCGTCCGATCGAGGAAGTGCACATCGACGAGTTGTTGCGGCTCGTTGTGGAGAAGCGGGGATCCGACCTTCACGTGGCGGCCGGGGTGCCGCCGGTCATGCGCATCGACGGTCAGCTATACGCGACGAACTACGAGTCGCTGACGGAGTTCGAAGTCCAGCGTATGGTCTACGCCATTCTCACGGATGAGCAGATCCGCGTCTTCGAGACGGACTACGAGCTCGACTGCTCGTATCACCTCAAGGGCCTGTCGCGGTTCCGGGTAAACGTCTATCGCGACCGGGGGGCAGTGGCCGGCGCCTTCCGGGTGATTCCTTCCAAGATCCCCACGATTCGCGAGCTGGGTCTGCCTTTGGTCTTGGAGGACCTGACGCGGAGACCGCGGGGTCTGGTTCTGGTGACCGGTCCGACGGGCTCGGGCAAGTCCACCACGCTGGCGGCAATGATCGGTCAGATCAACAACGAGCGGTCCGTGCACATCATCACCATCGAGGACCCGATCGAGTATCTGCATACGCACCGGCGGAGCCTCATCAATCAGCGAGAGCTGGGCACCGACACGCGCAGCTTTGCGCAGGCGCTGCGGCACGCGCTGCGAGAGGACCCCGATGTCATCTTGGTGGGAGAGATGCGAGACCTGGAGACGATGGCCCTCGCTATCACGGCCGCCGAAACCGGGCACCTGGTGTTCTCGACGGTGCACACGAACAACGCGGCGCAGACCGTGGACCGCATCGTGGACGTATTCCCGCCGGGCCAACAGGAGCAGATACGGATTCAGCTTTCCAACAACATAGAGGCGGTGTTGTCGCAGCAGCTGCTGCCCCGGGCCGGGACTCCGGGGCGCATCGCGGCGATGGAGATCATGATCGCCTCTCCGGCTATCCGCAATCTGATTCGGGAGGCGAAGGCGCACCAGATTACGTCCATTATCCAGACCAGCGCGCATCACGGCATGCAGACCATGGATCAATGTTTGCGGGATATGTATCAACGCGGCCTGATTACGTACGAGGAAGCGATGGGCCGCGCGATGAATCAGGAAGAGTTGAAGAAGATGCTCTTCACCAGAGGCGACGAAGGGTAGGCCTGTGGTTCCTGAGGAGGCGGCGACATGGCCACGTATCAGTATGTAGCCAAGGATGCGCTCGGGAAAGTCATCACCGGGACGTCGGAGGCGGAGAACGAGCAGATCCTCGTTCGCCGTCTGCGTGAGAAGGGATTCTGGGTTCAGAAAGTCAACCCGGCGCGGGCGCCGGCTCGACAGCAGAGGCAGGCGCGGGCAAGCGGGGGCTTCGTGGCGGGGTTCGGGCGGGTCGGGGGGCGAGACTTGGCCGTGTTCTGTCGGCAGTTTGCGACGATGATCGATGCCGGGGTCTCGCTCGTGCGGTGTCTCGCCGTGTTGGAGGAGCAGAGCGGAAGCGCCCGTCTGCGGGGGATCATCCGGGAGATTCAGGCTGCCGTCGAGTCCGGCGAGACGTTGTCGCGGGCGCTGACGCGGTGGCCCAGGATCTTCAACAACCTGTTCGTGGGTCTGATCAGAGCCGGCGAGGTCGGGGGTGTTCTCGACGAAACGTTGAACCGACTTGCCACGTTCATGGAAGAGAACGAGCGCCTGAGGCGCAAGGTGAAGGCGGCGATGACGTATCCGGTCCTCGTCCTCATCTTCGCCACCGCCGTCGTGATCGGTATGGTGACGTTCGTTCTGCCGCAGTTCGTCGAGGTGTTCAACGACCTGGGCATCAAGGATCTGCCGGGGCCCACCAAGATGCTGATCCAGGTCAGCAATTTCATGACGGCCAAGTGGTACATGGTTATCGGGGGGGCGATCCTGGTGTTCCTGGCGTTCTCCCAGTACACGCACACGCGCATCGGTCGGCGGCACTGGGACTGGGTGAAGCTGAAGACGCCGGTTTTCGGGAAGCTGAATCACAAGATCGCTATCGCCCGATTCTCGCGAACGCTCAGCACGCTGTTGGTCAGCGGCGTTCCGATCCTGCAGGCGCTGGAGACCGTGGCCGCCAGCGTGGATAACGAGATCATCTCGGACGCGATCATGGCCTCGCGCGCGGCCATCCGGGAGGGGGAGCAGATCGGCGATCCGCTGCAACGGAGCGGCATGTTCCCGCCGATGGTGGTGCAGATGGTCGCGATCGGGGAGGAAACAGGTTCCCTGGACGCGATGCTGTCGAAGATCGCTGACTTCTATGAGTCAGAGGTGGACGCGACGCTGGCCGGTCTGACGGCCGCCTTGGAGCCGATATTGATCGTTTCGCTGGGATTCATCGTCGGCTTCATCGTGATATCGATGTTCATGCCGCTGATGCACGCTATCAGCTCGCTCCAGTCCGGCGGGCTGGAATAGGAGGCCCCTCGGGTGCTGTTCCCGGGGGCCATCCTCTACGTTTGGGTCTTTGTGCTTGGCAGCACGGTAGGCAGCTTCCTCAATGTGTGCATCTACCGTCTGCCTCGCGACCGGTCGGTGATATCGCCGCCGTCGCACTGTCCCCAGTGCGGGGCTCGGTTGCGGGCTGTCGATCTAGTTCCACTGCTGAGCTTCATCGCGTTGGGCCGCAAGTGTCGGTTCTGCGGCGGGTCGATCGGCTGGCGGTATTTTACGGTTGAGCTCACCACGGCTCTCGTTTTTGTGGCCGCCTGGATCGCCTCTGGGCAGGGCATCCAGGTCGTGTCGTTTTGGATCTTTGCCTCGGTGGCTATTGCCGTCGTGTTTACGGACTTGGATCACATGATAATACCGGACAGCCTGGTCATTGCTGCCCTTTTGGCGGCCGTTCTGCGAGAGGGGCTGGCGGTGTGGTCCGGGCAGATGCCTCTTCTGTCGTTGCACGTACCGGGGACTGAACTTGCCGTGCCGCGGTTCATTGCCGGCGGTCTCGTAGGGCTGGGGGTCTTCGTCTTCATCCGCGCCTTCAGCCAGGTGCTGTTTCGGCGGGAGGGGATGGGCCTGGGCGATGTCAAGCTCGCCGGCGCCATCGGCGCCATGCTGGGCCCCGGCCTTGCGTTGCTCAGCTTCGGGGTGGCAGTGGCGGCAGGCGCCGTGCTCGGCCTGGCGCTGCTTGCGCTCCGGGTGAGGCGAAGAATGGAGTATCTGCCATTCGGCCCTTTTCTTGCGGCCGCCTCGCTTGTAGCTCTGCTCGCCCCCAGCGGTCTTCGCGCATCGTCCAGCATGCTCTATGATTCGTGGATAGGCCTTCTTGGGTGGTGAGGCAGTTTGGCCGGGAGGGGACTGAGGGTAAGAAGTATGTGACCATGTAGGCGGTCCTGGTCCGGCCGTTCGAAGGTGCGGCACGATCGCTGCGTGAGGTGAAAGATGAAGAGTCTTTGCGCCCGGCGGGCTGGGTTCACGCTCATCGAATTGCTGGTCGTCATCGCCATCATAACGGTGTTGATCGCAATCGCCCTCCCCGTGTTCTCCCGCGCCCGGGAGAAGGCGCGCCAGACGGCCTGCATGGCCAACCTTCATCAGATCGCCATGGCCGTTCGCATGTACCGGATGGATATGGGCCACTTCCCGGGCCCGTACGACCCCGTCACGGGGGAGGGGGGGCTGAACGCTCTCTACCCCGCCTACCTTGACAACCGCAAGGGCCTCATCTGCCCCGATGATCTGATGGACACCGGTGCGAAGTACGTGGAGCAGGAGATTAGGGTTTTTTCCCCGGATGAGAATACATACAGGACGGTTTCCTACACTACGCTGCTTCTGACTGCAAGCAGTCTTCAGATGTACATGGATATGGATCCTTCAGGCGAGTACTGGCTCAACCTCTGGACGTACAACATGCTCGACCCGCCATCGGCGGCCGAATACGACCCCGGATTCTTCACTGAGCACTACTCCAGCTATAACAACATGTACAACTGGGCGGGGTACGTGGGCGAGGCCGGCATGTACAGCCTGTGCGGCTACGGCGACCAGTACCTGAACGTCGGCGACAATCTCGCCTTCTGGTACATGTGGTACCGGTGGGACCCGGAATCTGGCACGAAGTACGAGCTAGGGCTCGACAATCCGGACACCTTCGCGTGGGTGGACAGCTACCTGGCATACCACCTGGCGCAGCAAACATACTGGTTCCGGTACGATGCCTATAACCTGGAGGAGGGCGAGCGGCTCCAGGATAGCCTGAACCGGGGGCTCTGGGACCCCGGGAATCCGGATGCCCTTTCCTGGGATCACATGCCGTACGGTATGCCGAGCCCCGTGTTCCCCGGGCTCATTAACCGCAACGCTCCCGACAACACGATCATCACGCGGTGTCTACATCACCGGCCGTATACGATTGTGAGGACTCCCATCAGGAGCGGCCCGCCCGAGGGGAGAGGTCCCCATCGACCCTCCTACGAAACTAAGATCGAGGAGAGCGAATCACCTCGGGACATCGTGCTGCGGCTGGATGGCTCGGCCGAGCTGGTGGTCGGGCTGGGCTACGACTGGGCGACACAGTCGCGCTCGACCCATTAGGTGGCCCGCCCGCGGTCGGTTGGGAGCGACGGGCATCAGACGGCGGCATCCGAGGGAGCTCCCCGGGTGCGCCTAGATCGGGCACAATGAGATCTCGAGCAACAGGGCCCCGCGGCGCCAGTGATATCGCGCTCTCCGGCAGGGGAGGGGCGCGCGTCGTTGGGTTCACGTTGGTGGAGATGCTGGTTGTGATCGCTATCATCGTGGCGATCATGGCGATCGTCGTTCCCAGCTATCAGGCGTTGGCGGCAAACAACCGGCGCGCGTCATGCGCGGCCAGCATGAAGTCGCTGGGGCAGGCCCTCGCCATCTTCCGAGAGGATTACCAGTGCTTCCCACCGGATGCGACAGAGCACCTGTGGACGCCGGAGGCGGTGGCGGCGTATCGGTCGATGTATGGCATCGATCCACCGGGGGACAGCAGCATCGGGACGCTCGTGGGGGCGGCCTATCACCCGGGCGGCCAGCCTTTCGAGACAGGCGTGAGAGGGCTGGGGCTCTTTACGCTGTACTATGTTGGGGCCTACTCGGCGCAGCCGCCGCCGGTTTCGTCGGATCCGCGGATACGCGACTACGCCGAGTCGGCGGATCCGTCCCTGCAATCGCTGCGCACGAGTCTGGAACGAAATAGGAGCGGCCTCAACGGCCTGCCGTGGTTCCGCGGGAGCGGCTATATCACCGAGATGAGGACGTTCCATTGCCCGGGCAACGGGTCGGAGCTCTTCGAAGAGGACATGGTACAGCGCTCCCAGTTGCCGTATCTTCGCGGCTGGAACAACTACGATGTCTACTATCGGCGGAACTTCTGGCATCCGGGGGCGCCGATTCCGGACGTAACCGATAACCGGAACCTCTTCAAGCCCTATCCGCCGGCCGATACGGTGGTCACCTGGTGCCCTCACCATCGCAGCTCCAGCGCGCCGGCGGGGCCGGGGGTTGTGAGCATGCCCAATCCGGGCGACCAGGATCTCGTGCTGTTCGTGGACGGCAGTGTCAGGCGAATGGCCGCCCAGGGGCAGAATCGCATGTATCAGGAGCCGAGTGCCGGGGCGGGGTGGCCCGAGGGACCGATAATGTAGCGACGCAGGCAAGGCGAGGCGCATGGGTCGAGCTGGCGGAGACAACTTGGTCGGGTCGGTTCGCCGGGGGCAGCGGCCCCGCATTCGGCGGCGCGGCCGCGCGCCGGGCTTCACGCTGATCGAGCTGCTGGTGACGCTCGTCGTGCTGCTCATCGGCATCTACGGGATGCTGCGGATTTTCCCGCGGGGCTACACTGCGATCGAGGTGAGCCAGCAGCGGACGACTGCGGCGCAGCTGGCGGAGCAGGAGATCGCGCGGTGGAAGCTTCATCCGGAGTCGCTGCCGGATGCGGTGGTGGCGACCGACTACGACGGGAATCTGATTCAGGCGACGATCAGCGGCAACGCGGACAGCTTCCGGCAGGTCCTCGTGTATGGCGAGATGGCGGCGCTCGTGGAGCCGGCGAGCTATAGTACCCTTGTGCTGCCCTCCGGCAACGTGGGGGTCGAGAACCTCGACTTCTACGCCAAGGCACTCATCTACAATCCGCTGGATCTGACGCCGAGCCAGTTCGACGCCGCCCAGGCGGCGATGCCGTCGGGGAGCTCGATCCGGCCGAACACGGTGCATCGGAACTGGCAGCCCAACAGCCTCTACCTTCCGCGCACGGTGATCGGAGAGCGCATCGATATTCGGCGGCTCGGGCGGACGGTGCTCGGCGTGCCCTTCTATCTGCTCTCCCACGCGCCGCTTGGTCCTCTCCGCCTGGAGGACGAAGGGACCCGGGAGGTCTACGTCGACGTCTACGATGCTCAGGCGTGGCGCTACGTGCCCGTCGAGAGCGGCGTCCTTTCCGGGCGCGAGTTCACGCTCGACCCGGCCGCCGGCACCCTCGCCTTCGGCCCCTCTGACAGCCCGCCCGCGGACGTCCGCCGGTTTAAGGTGGACTACACCCGACCGGACACGCTCGAGCGCGTCCTCGGTCTGACCGTCACCGTCGGCGGCGGCGCGACGGTCGGCGCACCCGCTCTGCCGCTCGGTGTCGACCCGGATACCGTCGTCGTCCACGAGCGACTCCAGCAGGTGAGCGATGCAGATCTCCTCCGGGTCACCGACGCGAGCGCGCGCCGCAACATCTTCTATGTCAATCCCGAGACGACGATCAGCGGCCGGATCGAGTTCCCGTTGATCCTCCAGATCGATCCTCTGCCGACGGACACGACCGTCGTCAAGATCGACTACCGCGTCTACGACTGGTCGATTCTCGGCTTCGACGTTGAAGTTCCGTCGGACGGGATCGTACGGCTTCCGGTGGGTCGGATCAAGGGGCCGACATTCATCAACCCACCGCGGCAGCCGCGGCCGCAGGAGGTGGCGCGGGGGATACGGCGATACTTCGATTGGAACGGGAGCGTCACGGAGCGAAGTCTGCTCGATCCAGGGACGTGGGCCTATGTCGTGGCGGTGGACCGGCAGAGCGGAGAGATTCTGACGGACCACGACGGCGAGACATGGCCGGCGAACCCGTACGAGCGCCGGAGCCGCTTCCTGGTGAACTACCGGAACGGCCTGCTCGACTTCAATTACGAGGGCTGGGAGGTCTATCAGGCGAACGCGGAGATCGACACCTTCAACCGGTCGGGCCGCACCTATCGTATCTTCTGCCGGGCGGAGAGCGACTGGGCGGTGCAGCTCATGGTGACGGCACGGCGGTACGGGCGCTCCGCCAGTGGGGTGCCGGGGGGCCAGCCGGTGGGTGCGGAGGGCGGGGGGTCGGACGTGCTGCTCACCTACGCGTGGCGGCCGGACAAGGACACCAGACAGGTCTACTTTCCACTGAGCGAACGCGGCCAGGCCGTCGCTATCGACTACTATTATATGGACTCCATTAGCGGCGATCTGAGCTTCATGGAGGGGGAGGTGCACACTGTCGGAGAGCCGGATGTCACCGACCTGGGGGAGTGGGTCTGCCGCCTTTCGACGGGGCTGGCGGAGGAGCCGTACCAGTGGGGCCCGGTGGGGGTCAGGGGCATCGGCGTGCGGGCGCGGGCGACTTGGGTGAGCCCGGGCCGGGCGACAACGCTGCAGGATCTGGTGTGGGCCTTGAGCCAATCGCCCCCGGCGCGGGCCGTGCCCAGCCTGGGTGAGACGTGGCATCAGGTGATCATAGACACGTATCTGACGAGAGCACCTATCTAGACATGCGCGGCAAAGAACGAAAGACAAGCTGGGCGGCTTTGAGGTGCAGCCGGAGGGGCTTCACTCTGATAGAGGTCGTCGTCACGGTCGGCCTCCTCGGCATCGTGCTGGCGCTGCTGCTGGTGCCGGTTATGAGCAGCCTCGGTTACTTCCGATCGGCGACGGCCCGAGCCGACGCCCAGACGGCGGCTCGGATCGCCCTCGATTCGGTGGCGCGCGAGCTGACAGAGGCGATGTACGTGCATCTCGATATGTACGACAGCTCGATGATCGCTTTCATCCCTCCGCTGCGGGTCGATCCGGAGGATCCGAACAGCGAAACCGTCACGCCGCCCAGGCCGGACTGGGACCGGGCAGTCCGCTGGTGGCGGGCGCTCTACGACCCGACCGTCAACTATAACCCAGGCGGGACTCTGGCACCTCCGAATACGTATTTCCTGGCCCGCACGGTCATTCGCGACCCCTTCAGGTACGACGACGAATGGAATCGGTGGAACGAGGTTTGGGCCGAGGGCCAAGACACGATCGGCGCGGAAGGGGTGACGAGCTGGGCTCCCATCTCCAGAGTCGTCCACACGGATGTGGACTGGCGCTTCGAACCCGGTCAGATCGGGCGGCGGAATGCCACCTTGCAGCCTGGTTATCCGTATCTCGCCGTTCAGTACGCGCTCGAGAGTGGAGCGATCGGCTACGCCGAGGCGGCCCGGCTGTACCGCGACTCGGTCGTCGCTTTGACGCCCAACGCCACCGATTACGATGTCTCTCAGCTCGAGTTCAACCCTACGGTGGTCGCCGGAGAATGGCTGCGCCCCGTCGAAGGGCCGGCGAGCACGGACTACTCGGTGTACCGCGCGCGCTATCCGCTGTGGCGGCTCGGCGCTCCCTATACCGGCTGGGCGAACCTGAGCGATGATCCCTATTTCGATACGGCGCTCGAAAGGATGCCGTGGGCGCGCGACCCGTTCCTGCTGGTCTACACGTATGAATGGATCGGGGTCGGGGTTGGGGCGTACGAGTTGGGCGCGATCGGAGTCTTCGATCCCCGCACGCGTACGATGCGGATCATCGACCCGGACACGGGGTCGGAGCTGTACGATACCGGCAGCTATCCGTACCGAAGCCCGATCTCCTCGGTCGCCTTCGGGATCGACTGGATCGACGGCTCGCTGCGGTGTGACTTCCCGCCCAGCGGGACCGAGGAGCAGATGTACAATGAGGAGCCGGTGGAGCTGCCGGGGGCGGGGCTGGGGTTGAGGTCGATCGCGGCGCCAGTGCAGGACGTGTACGAAGCGCCTCTGATGGCGGCTTGGTCGGCGCGGTCGGCCGGGGAGGCGCTGTCCACCTTCCTGAATCGGGATTCGCTCCAGGTGCGGGTGGACACGACGGGAGATGGGGTGCCGGATCGGACGCTCACACAGGTGGACTGCGTTCCCCGCGAGAATACGGATGAGTTCCAGGTGGGGCTCGGTCTGCCGGATAGCATAGTCGAAGGCGACGAGCTTCAGTACGGGTGGCTTCGTGTGCCCCAGACGCTGGCGGGCGCGACGCTCGCGGCGACGAGCACCTTCTACGTCGACTTTCGATGGCGCAGCAACGGAGTGGTGCCGGCGGGGATGATGCTGGCGGAGGAGAAGCCGGACCTCGTGTCCGCCTACTACCGGACGGCGGCGGTGCTGGACGTGACGATCACCGTCACGCGGGCCGATCCCAGCGCGACGGTCGGGCAGCGAATCGCCCAGTCGGCGCACTTGACCCGCCGGGTGAAGCTGCGCAACCTCCTGCGTGAGATTCGCTATGAGGACTAGCCGACACTTCGGAGGGATGTTGGCGACCGGTCTCTGCCGGCGCTCTGCGCGACGGACGACGTCGGGGGGGCAGGCGCTTCTGATCGCCGTGCTGATTCTGTTCGCGGTGGCCACACTCGGCGCTCTGTTCGCCGGGATCATCGGGGCGCAAATCAGCCAGGTCGCCCGCCAGAGTGACATGGTGGCTTTGCGCAACATTGCAGAGGCGGGGCTTCGGCTGGCCAACGAGCAGCTCACGTATTCGCCCAAGGGGGCCGACTGGCGGCCGAGGGCCGGTGCCTATCGGTGCGGTGAGGGGCAGGTGACGATCGACGTCACGTACGGCCCCTCGCCCGACCAGCTTCAGAGTCGCTTCGTGCGGATTGTCTCGACGGCGGTGTTCCCGGACAACCCGTTCCTTCGCCATACGATCCTGGCGCTGAAGCCGGTGCTGCTGACGGACTACGCCCGCTTCATCACAGACCGCTTCGAGACCAATCGGGCGGCGGCCTTGGGGGTGACGGGGCTGGAGGCGAACGGCGCTTCCCGTCCGGACTACGTTTCCTATATCGAGGGTCCGATTCGCTCGAACACGGATGTGACCTGGTACGGTCAGTCGCAGGTGAGCCTCCACACGACCTTCGAGACGACGGACTGGCGAAGCCTCGGAATTTTGCGGGACGATCGCATCGAGGTGGCGGGCTTTATGCGACCGGCCACCAACTCGGCCACGACGGACGGCCTCAATCTCGCCATCGACGGGGTGAGCCGCGCGGCGAGCCTGTTCGCCCCGGCGAGCGAGGAAGAGCGGCTCGACTACGCCTATGGGTTCCCGCGATGGTGGGAGGGCGGTATCGTCCCGAACAGCCGCACCGTTCTCACCGCCCTGCCCGAGGTGGTCACCATGGCGGGTGATGTCATCTCGGCCGCGCTTTCGGTGCCGCGCGTGCGCCCGCCGGAGATCGACGCCATCCATCCGGACAAGGATACGAATCGGTATCTGAGCTTGACGCGGGATTCGGGCTTCTGGGTGCAGGACGCCGGTGGGTTCTTCTACAACACGGGTGAGTTCGGCTGGGGGTGGTCGAACTACGGGGGCATCTACGTCGATAACTTCTACGACATTCAGTACGATCACAATCTCGAGAAGCTGCGGCTGAACTGGACGCGGTCGGTGGGTGAGCACGGCACCACTACGGGCGGCGACAAGCGCGGCCCCGGCGCGGACGCAGCCTGGGGTCCCGAGGACACGCCTCCCGCCGGCCCTGCGGACTGGTGGGACAAGACGGATCGCTACTACGCGCCGCCGGGGGTGGAGATCATCCTGCACGGCGATGCCGCCTGCCCCTGGGTCGAGATCGTCCGCCACGACCTGAAGGGAGAGGCGGGCTCGTATTACTACTGGCGCGAGCAGGATGGCAACCCGATCTACGTGGCCGAGCCGGAGCCGGAGCGGCTCGATGTGCTCCGGTCCGACCCCTACACACCGGTCAGGAACATGTGCAGCCCGGCGGCCGGGCCGACGCCTGTCGGCATCTATGACGGCAATCGGGCGGTCTTCCCGTTCCCGGCCAATGGCGTCATCTATGCGGAGGGGAATGTCCGGATTCGCGGGATCATGCCCCCGGTTCGAGACAGCCAGGGGCGGAGCGGGCTCGCCATTCCCGTGGACGAGGTGCCGGAGGGGTACCTCGGCTTCTGGAATCCGATGACCGGACGAAGCCGACGGTTCGATCTGCAGGTCGTTTCGGGAGGGACGATCTACATCGAGGGCGATCTGATGAGCCCCAGCACGGCGCAGTTGGCCGGTTTGCAGCCGGCCGACCCGGCGGTTCCGCTCACGATGACGTACGACCAGCTCTACGGGTCCCGTATTGCGCTCCTGGCAAGAGACTACGTGTGTGTGAATACGACGGCGCTGAATCCGAGGCCGGTCGATATGATGCGGCCGGTGGAGGAGCCTCCTGACGCGGGAACCTTCACACCATACAATGATCTTCAGAACGTCTATCCATCAGGGGTAGGCCTGCGCTACGCGCGCTTCACAGGGCTAGGTATCCCCGTCAGTTCAATACTTCGTGTGGCGCTGCCAACAGACCGAACCGATAAACCGCATGTTGACTTCGGCTACGTAAACCCGCGGTTCTCGGCCGACTGGGCGGCGGGCCCGCCTGCCGATGCTCGCCTGATCTTGGGGCATTCCGCGCTCTACGCGCTTGGCGACGCGGCCAGTGGGTGGCCGGACAGCGGCGAATCGGTTCAGATTGCGGTGAGTGTTACGGGCGTCCCATACGAGTGGGGCGGAACCGGGACGGAATACAGATTCCGTGCTATGCCTGGATCGCTGGACGAAAGCAGCCAGATTTACGACGAAACGTTGGTGCCAAACAACCACCTTGAGTTTCTGCCCAGCGCGGGCATTCAGGAGATGTCGATAGCGAGCTACCTTGGTGGCAGCGATACGTTGAGGTTTGCCGCGCAGGTCACGCCGGTCGATGACGGTGAGGGCAACTGGATCGTCAACCCGGTGGACCTAGCCTACCTGCTCGGCCCCGTCGCCATTGCGCCGCCGAACCGCGAACCGGGGACAGGCGCGACGCCCGCTCCGCTGCCGGTTGACATCGATGCGCTGATCTACGCGCAGAATGGGTCGTGGTTCGTGATTCCGGGGCGGTGGTTCAACGAAGACCCCGATGAGCTTGGGGCTGATTTCACGTCGCTGCTCTATCCGGGTTACCACGAGCCGTTGAACATTCGCCTGTCCGTGCACGGGGCGATTACGGAGAACATGCCGGCTGACCTGGGTTCGGTGGCCGATTGGACGAGCAAATGGGGCGGGCCGGTGGGAGAGGGTGCGAGCGGCTTCCTGTCGTATCGGTACGACCCGCTGCTGCGGTGGCCGAGGCGAGAGACGGAGGCTGGCGTGGGCTACCTCCGGTTCCCGAACTTCCCCTTGACGTCTGACCTCGTAATATGGGGCGAAAGAGTCTCGGGGCCGGCAGGAACGTGAGGCGGGCGTCGAATAGGTAGGGGAACAGGACTCAAGGTTTCTTGCGGAACAAATCGGGCGGTGCTATAATCTAACATCCTGGGGGCAAGCCGGGCTCGCGGAGCCCTTGCGCAACGGCCCGGACCTCTACCTTCCTTTGACAGGAAGAATGGGCAGCCATGGCGGACAAAGCGGTCTTGGGACTTGACATCGGGACCAGCCGGATCAAGTTCGTGGAGGCGCGGGGGGGTCGATCCGGTCCCATCATCGTCAACGTGGGGATGGGGATGACGCCCCGGGACACGATCGCCAATGGCGTTATCGTCGATCCGGACACCTTGGGAGCTGCCGTACGCCAGGTATTGGCGGAGTACGGCGTTCGCACTCGATCTGTTGTGAGCTCGGTTGCAAGCCAGTCCTCGCTTGTAGTGCGGCCTATCGAAGTTCCCCGCATGTCTCGCGATGAGCTGAAGAGCACGATGCAGTGGGAGGTGGACCGGCATATTCCGTTCGCCGCCAGCGAGGTGGTGATGTCGTTCGAGCCCCTGGTGTCACCGGAGGAGCTGCCGGAGGAAGCACAGAACATGGAGGTTCTCCTGGCGGTGGCGCAGGAGGACATGATCGAGGCGCACGTTCAGACGCTGTTCAACGCGGGGCTGGATCCCGTCGCGCTGGACGTCGAGCCGCTGTCTGCGAGTCGCTCTCTGATCGATATTATCGGTCACGAAGGGGCGTACGACCAGACGTACGCGCTGCTGAACATCGGAGCGAATACGACCGACCTGAGCATATTCCGGCCGGGGGGGCTGATGTCGTTTACGCGACCTATTCCGATCGCCGGGGACGGCGTCACGAATGCGGTGGCGGAGGCGCTGGGGTATGAGTTCCACGAGGCGGAGCGCGCCAAGATCGAGCAGGGGCGGCTGTACGTCGAGGGCGCTCCTGCGCTGACGGCGCCGGCTGAGTCTGCGCCGCAACCTTCGCCCGAGGGAGGGCCTGCGCCCCCTCCGGAAGAGGATGAGGGGGTGGGGCGGGTGTTCGACCTGGGGGCGGAGACGGGGCCGGCGCAGCCGCCGCGCGAGGAGCCTCCGTCGTCTCGGCTGCCGGCGATTCATGCGCCGACGTCAGGATCGCCCGAGCGGCAGGTGTACGACGCCATGCTGCCGACGGTCGTCGAGCTGGTGACGGAGGTGCGGCGGTCGTTGGAGTACTACTCCAATCGCTACCCGGAGTCACGAGTGGACAAGATGCTGCTCTACGGCGGGACGGCGCGACTGGGGAATTTCGCCGAGTTCGTGGCGAACGAGGTGGGCATGGAAGTCGAGGTGGGCGATCCGTTCCAGCACGTGACGGTCGATCAGGGGAGCGTCCCCGCGGAGATGTTTCGAGAAAACGCTTGCTTTATGCCGATAGTGGTCGGGCTTGCGATTCGGGACATGATTGGTTGACGGCAGGAGCCACGACATGATCAAGATCCAACTTCTCCCGCCCTATATCTTGGAGCGCCGGCGCGTAAAGGCGCTGGCGATCCTGATAGTTTCCGTGCTCGTCGTAGAGGCGCTGCTGTTTACGGCGCTGTTGTGGGCGCCGGTGCCGGGATCGTACGCGAGCAAGCGGCGGGCGGCGGAGGAGCGGCGGGACAAAGCGTTTGAGGAGCAGGCGGCGGTGGAGGAGTTGGAGGCGCAGGTCGCCCAGGTCAAGGCGACCTACGGAGCGAAGCAGACTTGGGTGGCGTGGGTGGATGAGGCGGATCGACGGCCGGCGCAATGGGTTGGGTACGTCAAGATGCTCAACTCGTACTTCCCCAGCGATGTCGTCGTGCACGGATTGAACCTGCCGAGCGGGAACACGCTGAACCTGACGGGATCGACGAGTGATATGATGTCGGCCGCGCGGTTTTACCTGAATATGCTGCGGTGTGAGATGGTCGCTCCGGACATCAACGCGGTGCAGTTCAACCCGGGGGCGGTGGCGGCGGGCGCGGTGAACCCGAGGATGGCGATGCCCGTCAGCATCAGCGTATCGTTGAAGCCGGAGTACCTCGACATGATGATGCCGGTTCCGATGCCGGCGGGAGTGGCTACCGGTGGTCGCGTGAGTGGCGGCCGAATGGGTGGCGGCATGAGAGGCGGCGGTGGCGCCAGAGGGGGCGGCATGAGAGGCGGCGGTGGCGCCAGAGGAAGGGGTCGCGGCGGCCGCGGCGGGGGGGGCGACCGGGGTCCACGCGGCCGATAGCCGGCTGAGGGTTCTGGCGAGCGTGTATTGGTAGGCGAAGCCGAGTCGCAGCAGTTCGCGTGGTGCGGCGAAGGAGTGACGCGGTGAGTTTGCAGCGCATAACACGGATTCAGGTGGCAATCGTGGGGCTGGCCCTTGCCGTGGGAGTGGCGCTCGTGTTCACGATTATCTTCATTTCTCCACAGAAGAAGAAGATATCGCGGGCGATTGGGGAGGCCGAGGTGGCGGAGGAGATAGGGATAACCCGTCCCACGGTGGAACGGCAGCTTGCCGACGCTGAGGCGATGCAGGAAGAGGTCAGCGTCAGGTACAAGAAGATCATGGACGAGCGGATGCCCAAGCTCGACTTCACGGATCCGATTGCCTCGACGCTGCGGATGTGGGATCTGGGGGCGGAAGAGCAGAGGGTGATGGATCAGTGGTTCGCTTCGACGGGAGCGACGGTTACGGGTTACTCGTTCCCCAGTTGGGGCACGAACATGCCGTCGAGCTTTCCCAACACCTCCGCCAAGATGCTCGATCCCCTGAGCTGGAACCTGACGGTCCAAGTGAAGAGCCTCGATGCGCTGTTCGATTGGCTGATGCTCCTGCCCAAGGCTCCTCGATTCATGGTCATGCACAGCGTGACGATACAGGGTCCACATAGGCCGGGAGAGCCGCTTGTGGCCCAGATTCCGGTGACGCTCTACCAGTGGACAGGGGTTGAACCCGCGGCTGTAGCAGTGGCAGCAGGGACGGGGGCCGGGGCCGGCGAAGCGGCAGGAGGCGGAATGCGCGGTGGACGTGGAGGGCGAGGTGGACGTGGAATGCGCGGTGGACGAGGAATGCGCGGTGGACGAGGTGGCCGTGGAGGGCGAGGTGGACGTGGAGGGCGCTTCTAGTAAGCGTCCCCTGGACTTCGAGCTATGAGGAGCAGATGTCGCGAGGGTATGGCGAACATCCCGTGGAACCAGTCGTGAGATCGCCCGTTCCTGGGAGTGGAGAATGAACCTGACGGATCGAAACAAGATTCTGATCGCAGGGGGCGTGGCGGTGGTCGCGATCCTTCTGGTTGTTTTCTTCGTGCTGCGGGGCCGCAAACCGGAGGAGTCGGCGGGCGGCGCCGGAGCATTCACGCAAGGGGAGGCTGTCGAAACGGTTGCGGCCGGTGAGGTGCCGGCCGCGCCGGGCGCCGCAGCACCGGCTGCCGCGGGGGGCGAGGCACCGGCTGCGGCCGGTGCCGGTCCTTCGGTGGGCGTCGTCCAGATGGGGATCGGGCCAGCCGAGCCGACCCGACCCGATCCGTTCCTCAGTTTCGAGCCTCCGGCCCAGCCGACGCCGCCGGAGCTGCTGGTTTCGTTACCACCCGTGGGCGTTGTGGCCGGCGGCTTGCGACCGGGCGGCGTCACGACGGCGGGCCCTCGAGTTGGGAACAGGCGCGTTGCGGGACTGCTTTTCAACGACCAGGCGTGGGCGATACTCGAGGATGAGGACGGCGAGACGTTCATCGTCAAGCCCGGCGATGTGGTGGACGGCATTCGGATTACGGCGCTTTCGCGGAATTCGATCTTCCTGATGGACCGAGATGGGAAGAGGTGGGAGGTTCCGCTGCGCGGGCTTGGGCCGGGCACGACCGTGAGCACGGCGTCCTCGGCAGTTTCGGCGATGCCAAGCGTTCCACCGGCGTAGGGCGGCTGTGTTGTGAGAGCGCGAGGGGAAATACCCTCGTGGTGAAGAACAAAAGACGGGAAGGACCGGTCTAATAGGTTGAGAGGAATCAGCATGCCGGCATCGGAACATCGTTCCGAGAGGCGCTGGAGGTGATTTGGGATGCAAGGCAATAGGACTCGATTCGTAGTCCTGGCTCTGACGGTGGCCATAGGGGCGGCCGGCATCTTGGCGATGGGCAGCCGCGCATTGAGCCAGGATGATGAGCGTCTGATTACGCTCGATCTCCGCGATGCTGCGCTGGACGACGCGCTACGGCTCATCTTCAGGTCGACGCCGTACAGCTACGTGCTGGCGCCGGGCGTGTCAGGCCGAGTGACACTGACGCTGAACAACGTTACCTTCAGCCAGGCTCTGCGGGCCATATTGGACATGCACAAGCTCACGTACCGCAGGGAGGCCGGGAACGTCTACTACATCACAGAGAAGCTCCCTGAGACGCCCGCGCCGCCGCCGCCACAAGAATATGAGTCCGCACGGCAACGGCTCTATTGGTTCGGGCCGGGTGGCCGCTATGAGTTCCAGTATCTCGACTGCCGTCAGGTAGCCACCTGGTTTGGCTTCGGCGGATGGATTGCCGGTCCGCTGATCTCGCCTGTCGCGGCAGAAGGCAGCGGTGGGGGCGGAGTTGGTGGTGGCGGTGGTGCTCGCGGCGGGGGCGGCGGTGGTGGCGGCGGTGCTCGCGGCGGGGGCGGCGGGGGTGGTGGTGCTCGCGGCGGGGGCGGTGGTGGTGCTCGCGGCGGGGGCGGCGGCGGCAGCGGTGGTGGTGGTGGCGGTGGCCGCGGCGGCAGAGGGTAAGGTCGCGGCGCTTCCGCGGGCCGGTGACGAGTCGAACCTAACGGTTTTTTGGCGGGATATGGGACGGATCGGAGGCGTCGCGCGGCCCGCGGGCCTGACGGTGCCGCCAAGGGGGGATAGGCTGCACGCTTCCTGGGCGGCGGGCTGAGCAGGAGGCGATGGGGGGGAGTGGTCTTAACACTCCCTGAGTATGTGTGGTAGAATACGCGGCCGGCTCGTCGCTTGCGGCGGGGCGGGCGTGGGGCGAGGAACGCAACATGCCGGGGGTCGCAGCCCCTGCAGGCATGCTGGAGTCGCGGATGGCGAGGAACCGGCTTGGTGCCGCTTACGGCCGATGTGATGCACCTTTCGTGTGGTCGGTTCTGAACCGAAGCCAGGCATTTGCTGGGAGGGAAGTGATGAGGCGAATCGTTCTTACACCGATCCTGTGCGCTGTGCTGATTGGACTGGCGAGTCTCATCGGGGCGGCGGCAGATCCCGAGAGTGCAGCCGGTCGCCAATTGGTGAGCATCCATGTGCGGGATGCGAGCGTTCAGGACGTGGTTCAGACGATCATCACGGCCTCAGGCGCGAACATCGCGCTTGGCGATGTCGAGGGCCGAATCACCCTCAATGTCGATAACGTTCCGGTCGAACGTGTGCTCGAGATCATCTGTGCTGCAAAGGGGTTTCACTGGTGGCGAGACGATGACGGCGTGTATCTCGTCTCCTCCGAGCCGAAGCCTGAGCCGTCCGCGGTCGCCGCCGTAGTTCCGGGTGTTCCGGAGCCGGATGGAGCGCAGCGCGTCTCGCGCATGCACCATCTTCAGTTCATGCCGCCGCAATTCATTGCGTGGCTTTTCGGCACATCTGACGATCCGGGTCCGCTTCCCGTGCAGGCCGATGCTATGCCCAGCGATGTTGGCTCGGTGTTCTTGCGCGACGGCAGAAGGAGCTTCGAAACGTCCTTTGGGTTGGGCCAGCTTGGCGCCGGTGCCCGAGGTGGTGGCGGCGGCGGCGCCCGAGGTGGTGGCGGCGGCGGGGGCCGAGGCGGCGGGGGCGGCGGCGGCGGCGCTGGTGGCGGCTTCTTCGGGAGCGGCGCGTTGGCCGAGTTCCTGCCCGTTGACATAGATGCGATGATAGCATTCCCGCCGCTCAACTCACTGATGATCCGCGGTACCGAGGAAAGCATCAACGAACTCATCGAGTTGCTGAAGCTCGTCGATCGGAAGCCTCAGCAGATCATCATCGAGCTGCAATCGGTGCAGGTGAGCACTACGCTTCAGAAGCAGCTAGGCGTTGACTGGTTCTACGTCGCTGGCAACACGCGGATTGAGCCGCAGGAAATGACCGTGCCTCCCAGCATACTGGTCAGCTACACGCCGCCTGGCGTGCAGAACTTCGCCGCGACGCTTACGTACTTGCTGGAGACAGGAAGAGGCCGTATCGTCGACGCCATTCGCGTGTCGACGATGAACCTGCTTCCGGCCATAAACGAGGTCGTGGTCACCGTTCCCTGGGTAACGGTCGGCGGCATCGCGGGAGATCCGTTCCGAGGGACGAACATCCAGACGATTTCGGTGCAGACGTACCCGGTGTCCACGACGCTCCAGATTACGCCGCGCATCAACGGTGACGGAACGATCACCATGTACCTGCCGTACTCGAAGAGCGTGATCAGTGGCACGGTTATCGTGCCGGTTCCGGGGGGCAACGTCGAATACCCGATTACCACGACGAACAATCTCTATACGACGGTCAACGTGCGGGACGGCGAGACCTTTGTTGTTGGCGGCTTCATCAACAAGGATGAGCTGGAGACGGAGCGTCGGCTCCCCATACTCGGCCACTTGCCCATCATCGGAGACCTCTTGTTCACGCGCAGCGTTCGCGTTATGAACGAGACAGAGACGCTGCTGTTCATTACGCCTCGTGTGGTGAAAGAAGAGGCCGCGCCAGCTACGCTCGGGCCTATCTAGCTGCCGAGCGGCACAGCGGCTCGAAACTCGCTCGGAAGCGGCGCTCGTGGTAGGGTGCCGCTTCCGCTGTGTTGGTGGCTTCGCAATGGCAGACGAGCAGGGGTCCGCGCTTCTCGTGGACCTGGGAGAACGGTCGTACGAGATCCATATGGGGGCCGGCTTGCTGGCGCGGGCGGGGGATCTCATTTCGGCCGGTGGCGGCTCTCGCGGTTTCGTAGTGACACATCCCATTATCGCTCGGCTGCACGGGGAGAGGCTGGCGCGCGGGCTCGGCGGATTGCGTGTCGAGACTCTTCTCGTTCCGGCGGGGGAGCGTCAGAAGTCGCTGCGGCGGGCATCCGCTCTGTGGGATGAGCTGCTCGGGAGGGGTGCCGACCGCCGCTCCGTGATCATCGCCTTCGGAGGTGGTGTGGTAGGCGATCTTGCGGGGTTCGTCGCGGCGACCTTCATGAGGGGGGTTCCCTATGTCCAGATTCCGACGACGCTGCTGGCTCAGGTGGACTCCTCAGTCGGGGGAAAGGTCGGCGTCAATCACCCCAAGGCGAAGAATCTGATCGGCGCGTTTTACCAGCCCCGCCTCGTCGTGGCCGATGTGACGGTGCTGTCCACTCTCCGAGCGCGTGACTACCGGGAAGGCCTGGCCGAGGCGGTGAAGACGGCTGCCATCGCCGATGCGGAGCTGTTCGGGTGGCTGGAGCAGAACGCGGCTGCGCTTTTGCGGCGAGATGCACGTGAGGTCTCGCACCTCGTGCGTCGGTGCTGCGAGATCAAGGCGGGCGTGGTTCGCGCCGATGAGCGCGAGTCCGGGCCGCGCGCGATCCTCAACTTCGGGCATACGGTCGGACACGCTCTCGAGTCGCTCACGGACTACCGAAGTCTGCGCCACGGCGAGGCCGTCGCCATTGGTATGGTGGCCGCCGCCCGGATCGCTCGGCTGCTGGGTTTCTTGCAGGGGGAGTGCGAGCGGCGACTGGCGCGGCTGCTGTCGTCGCTTCGTCTCCCGACAGACATTCCGGGCATTTCGGCGGGAGCGATTGTGGACGCCGTGCGATCCGACAAGAAAGCGGTTGCGGGAATTTCCCGGTTCGTGCTTCCGCGTGCGATCGGGGAGATGGAACTGGGGGTCGAGGTGCCAGAGGCGACGCTGAAGAAAGGGCTGAGGGAGGTAGGAGCCGGTGAGTGAAACAGGCGTCGAAGCGACAGTCTATGATTTCCACACTCACTCGTTTCATAGCGATGGGGTCCTCCTTCCGGTCGAGCTCATCCGCCGGGCGATAGTCGCCGGCTACGACGCCATCGGCATCACCGACCACTGCTCGCCGGGGAATCTTCGTGCCGTCATCGGGGCGCTGGTCGCCGACTGTCGGCTGGCGGAGGAGCACTGGGATATACGGGCCGTACCGGGGGTGGAGCTGACTCATCTGCCGCCCGCCGCCATTGCGGAGACGGCCGCCGAGGCCCGCCGTCTGGGCGCGGAACTGGTGATCGTGCACGGCGAAACACCGACTGAGCCGGTCCTGTCCGGCACGAATCTGGCTGCTCTCCGGTGCCCGGAGGTTGACATCCTTGCGCACCCCGGTGCGCTCGATGTCGAGCTGGCCGGTCTCGCCGCTCGCAGTGGCGTCTTCCTCGAGATCTCGGCGCATCGGGGGCACGGCCTCGGTAACGGCGCCGTCGTTGCCGCCGGGCGTGCCGCGGGTGCATCGTTCCTCGTGAACAGCGACGCGCATACACCTGATGCGCTGCTGAGCATCCGGATGGCGCGCCGCGTCGCCCTTGGAGCAGGCCTCTCGGAGGAAGAGGTGGAGGTCGTGCTGAAGGACAATCCGCGACGGCTGCTGGAGAAGATCGACGGCCGCCGTATCGGGCGGACCCCAAGTGTGGAGTAAATCCGCCGGCCTGGAACCGCGGGCGTGCTGTTTTTGACACTCGTTCAGGAGGCGTGATATACTCCCGTTGCCTTTCGGCGATCCCCATGCGAGGTGAGTGATATGCCACGCGTTCGCACCGCTCTCATCAGTGTATCCGACAAGACAGGTATAGGGGAGTTCGCGCAGGGACTGGCTGCGCTTGGGGTTGCCATCATGTCCTCGGGGGGGACCGCAGCCCACTTGAGGGATGCGGGGGTAGATGTGACCGATGTTTCGGAGTACACCGGCTTCCCCGAGATGATGGACGGTCGTGTGAAGACGCTCCATCCGAAGGTTCACGGCGGGCTTCTGGCTCTGCGCGAGAATGCGGAGCACATGGCTGCGGCGGACCGTCACGGGATCACGCTCATCGATCTGGTCGCGGTCAACCTCTACCCCTTCGAGCAGACTATTGCGAAGTCGGACATCTCCCTCGCCGAGGCGATTGAGAACATAGACATCGGCGGCCCCTCCATGCTCCGGTCGGCGGCGAAGAACTACCGGTCGGTAGCCGTCATCTGCAATCCGTCGAGATATGAAGCCGTGCTGGAAGAGATGCAGGAGAGGGGAGGCGAGGTGACTGACGCCACCCGCGCCCGGCTGGCCGTCGAGGCGTTCGCTCATACCGCCCGCTACGACGCCGCGATCCACAATTACCTCTCCTGCCAGATCGACGCGGCAGAGCTGCTCCCCGCTCTGTTCGTTCACCCGTTCGAGCGCGTCACAGATCTTCGATACGGCGAGAACCCACACCAGCAGGCAGCCTTCTATCGTCGAGCGGGAGGTGCGCCGGTGGGGCTTGCGGCGGCGCGGCAGCTTCACGGCAAGGCGCTCTCTTTCAACAACTACCTCGACCTCGATACGGTGCTGGGCTTCGTGCGGGAATACGCGGAGCCGGCTGCTATCGTGGTGAAGCACAACAGCCCCTGTGGCGCCGCTCTGGGGGCGACGCTGGCCCAAGCGTACGGCGACGCGCTCGCCACCGACCCGGTGTCGGCCTTCGGCGGTATCATCGGACTGAATCAGCAGGTGGATCCGGAGACGGCGCAGGCGATCGTGGAGGGCATCGAGCGGCATGGGTTCATGGAGTGCATCCTGGCGCCGGGCTACCACCCCGAGGCGCTCGCGATACTCCAGCGCAAGAGGGATCTTCGGCTGCTCGAACTGCCCGACATCGCCGCCGGAGACCCGTGGGCGCTGAAGCACGTGTCCGGTGGCCTGGTCGTGCAGTCGCCGGATGATGCCGGCGATCCCGTAGATTTGAAGGTGGCGACGAAGCGGGCACCGACGGCGAAAGAGGAAGCGGCGCTGCGGTTCGCCTGGGTCGTCTGCAAGCACACGAAGTCCAATGCTATCGTCATCGCAAGCGAGAGGAAGGCGGTCGGCATAGGCGGCGGCGTCACCAGCCGCGTGGATGCCGCACGTCTCGCCGTTGAGAAGGCGGGTGAGAGGGCGAAGGGCGCGGTGCTCGCCTCGGATGCTTTCTTCCCCTATCCGGACGCGGTGGGGGAGGCTGCGAAGGCGGGTGTTACGGCGATCATACAGCCGGGCGGCTCCCGGAACGATGGAGAAGCGATCTCGACGTGTGACAAGCACGACATGGCGATGGTCTTCACGGGCGTCCGGCATTTTCGCCACTAAGAACCGCTATCAGAACGGCCGGCCGCGGCCTCTGGTGGTACATGGGCGGTTCTGATTGCGGAGCGCAAGCGGTTTTGGCAGATGCTCTACAGCGCACGGCATGAGGCTCACACATCAGATTCTCTGGCATTACGGCCGTAACCGTAATGCCAGAGAATGCGTAAGCGCGACCGGTCGAGTTGGGTATGAATGACGGGATTGACACGTTGATCCGAGGAGCACGATGAAGCGCACGTTGAGTGAAGTAGACCCGGAGATGGCCGACGTTCTGGAGGAAGAGCTCGAGCGGCAACGCACCACGCTCGTCATGACACCGTCGGAGAACTACGCGTCGAGGGCCGTCCTCGCCGCCCAGGGATGCGTCATGACGAACAAGTACGCGGAGGGGTATCCGGGCGCACGCTGGTACAACGGGTGCGGTCCGGTGGACAAGGCGGAGCAGCTCGCCATCGACCGCGCGAGGGAGCTCTTTGGCGCCGATCACGTAAACGTGCAGGCTCACACGGGGTCGCAGGCAAACATGGCCGCCTACTACGCGGTGCTCGAGGAGGGCGATACGATGCTCTCCCTGTCGGTCGACCATGGGGGCCACCTGAGCCACGGCCAGAACACGAACTTCTCCGGGCGTCACTACCGGGTGCATCACTACGCGCTGGACCGCGAGACGGAGCTGCTGGACTACGAATCCGCCCGTAAGATCGCGCATCTCTATCGGCCGAAGCTGATCGTCGTCGGGTTCAGCGCCTACCCGCGGATCGTCGACTGGGATGCGTGGCGCGGGATCGCCGACGAGGTGGATGCGCTGCTCATGGCCGACATCGCCCATATCGTCGGGCTTATCGCGGCGGGCGTGCACCCGAGCCCGGTCCCGTGTGCTGACATCGTGACGTCGACGACCCACAAGACCCTGCGGGGCCCGCGGGGGGCCTTCATCATGTGCAAGCGCCATCTCGCCGACGCCATCGACCGCGCCATCTTTCCGGGCATCCAGGCCGGGCCGCTGATGCACGTCATCGCGGCGAAAGCTATCGCCTTCAAGGAGGCGATGGGCGAGGAGTTCCGTCAGTACCAGCGGCAGATCGTCAGCAACGCGAAGGCGCTTGCCGAATCGCTCCAGGAGCATGGCGTGCGCCTAGTGTCCGGCGGCACCGACAACCACCTCATGCTCTGCGATCTTCGGCCGCTGACCCTGACGGGGCGAGACGCGGCGAACCTGCTCGAAGAAGCGGGCATCAGCGTCAACAAGAACTGCATCCCGTACGACCACCAGCCGCCGGCGATCGCCTCGGGGATCCGCCCCGGTACTCCGGCTCTCACGACTCGCGGCATGAAGGAGCCGGAGATGCGGCAGATCGGGGAGATGATGGCGCGGGTGCTGCGGAATCCCCTCGACCCGGAGGTCCGCAAGCAGGTGCGCAACGAGGTGCTGAAGCTGTGCGGCCGGTTCCCGGTCTACGATGACGCGGATGTCGTTTGAGCACAGCGACCCCTGATCGGACAAGGGCACAGAGGCCTCGCCGCCATGTCACGAACTCCCGCCGGGGCTCCCAGCCACCGCCCTGAGGCCCTCCGATGACATACGAGGAAGCAGTTGCTTACCTCGAATCCCTCATTGACTACGAGCGGACGCCCGCGGGCGCGGCGGCGGCGCGCGTGTGGAATCTCGACCGGACGCTCCATATGCTGCACGCCGTCGGCGACCCGCACCTCGGGCTTCGCTGTCTCCACATTGCGGGCACGAAGGGGAAGGGCTCCACGGCGGCGATGGCTGCATCCATCTTCACCTCCGCCGGTTATCGAACCGGGCTGTACACATCACCCCATCTCGTCACCTTTCGGGAGCGCATCCGCATCGACGGCCGGCTCATCCCGGAGGGGGACGTCGTCCGGCTCGTCGAGGAAACGCGTCCCATCATCGAGTCGATGGGGCAAACTGAGGTAGGGGCCCCTAGCTTCCACGAGGCGTACACGCTGCTCGGTCTTCTCTACTTCGCCCGCTGCGGCACGGATATGTCCATCATCGAAACCGGCCTTGGCGGGCGCCTCGACGCGACGAATGTGGTCAATCCCATCGCCTGCGGGCTCACGCGGATCGGGCTCGACCACACGGTGGAGCTTGGCGATACGGTGGCGCAGATCGCCCGCGAGAAGGCCGGCATCATCAAGCCCGGCGTCTCGGTCATCTCCGCCCCCCAGTCTCCGGAGGTGGTCGAGGTCTTCCAGGAAGCCTGCCTGGAGCGCGGCGCCCAGCTCCTCGTCGTGGGTGAGCCCCCGGCGCCGCGCCTCCTCGAAACCCGGCCGGACAAGTCTCACCAGATGATCACCATCCAAGGCCGAGAGCGGCTCTATGCCGACCTCAAATGCCCGCTCCTGGGCGCGCACCAGACGGAGAACGCCGCCCTCGCCATCGGCCTGGTGGAGATCGCTGAGGAGCACGGGATCGAAGTAGGGGAGGACGCCATCCGAAAGGGCATCGCCTCTGTCCGCTGGCCGGGACGGTTCCAGGTTGTCAGCAAGAGGCCCTACATCGTCTTGGATGGGGCTCACGACGAAGTCGGCGCGGCGGCGCTTGCCAAGACGATCGAATCCGTTCTTCCCGGTCGACGTGTGATTCTGGTGCTCGGGACCGGCAGGGACAAGGACGGAGATGCCATCGCCGCCCACCTCTGCCCCGTGGCCGACGCAGTCATCGCCACGGCGAGTAGCTCACCCCGCGCCCTCGACGCGTATGAGCTCCAGCGGCTGGTCTTCCGGCGCTGCAAGCACACATCCGCCTACACCCCGGTTTCGGCGGCGATCCGTGCGGCGATAGATCAGGCCCGTCGCAACGACGTTATAGTGGTCACGGGGTCCCTCTACGTCGTCGGCGAGGCAATGCGCACCCTCGGCGTTTCGCCGGACTAAGGCGATAGGGAGTTCGGCGTCCCTCCTGCCCCGCTCGCCCCACGGCCGCCCCGGCGTCCTGGTGCCGCGCTCCGAGCGCCTCACACGATTGCCCTTCATTTCCACAATAACCTCTTGACATAAATGCATCTACCGATGTATAATATTCATTGAAAGGGAAATAATGGCAAGTCTCCCGACAAGCTGTCCGAGCTGCGGCGATCAACTTCTGGCGAAGCGCCTCGCCTGTCCCGGGTGTGGCACCGAGGTTGAGGGCTGCTATGCGCTTCCGGGCCTCGCCAGCCTGAAGGCAGAGGACCAGCGGTTTATCGTCCAGTTCGTCGAGTCCAGCGGAAGCCTTAAGGAGATGGCGCGACTGCTCGGCGTGAGCTATCCGACCGTCCGCAATCGTCTGGACGAGATCATTGCCAGGGTCGTACGCGCGCGAGCACTGCAGGAGGATGATGATGAGCGCGACAGCCAGTGATGTCGCCGGGTCCGCAGCCCGGCGGTCGGTCTCCCACCTGCTCTTCAGGCCGTTCGCCTGCATCGCGGGAGGCCGATCCCTCCTCGTGGGCCTCGCCGCCATCATGCTCGCCGGCTTTCTTGGCAGCCTGAGTCACACCCACTTCGACGGTGCTATCGACATGCACACGGGGCGCCCCGCCGCAACATCGGTGTTTCTGTCGGAGGGCCTCGTCAACTGGCTGGCGATGTCGGTTGCGCTCTTCCTGCTCGGCAAGCTTGTCTCGCGCGCCGACTTCCGCGCCCTGGACCTCTTCGGCACTCAGGCCATGGCACGGTGGCCCACAGTCCTCGCCGCCCTTGCGGCGTTAGCGCCTCCCTACCGGAGGCTTGTCTCATCGATAACGACCCAGGCGCTCCAGACGGGTGGGTTCGCAGCAGAGCGCGCCGACGTCGTCCTCGGCGGCCTGCCGATGCTCGTGGCACTGCTGACCATCGTCTGGATGGTTGCGCTCATGTATCACTCCTACTCTCTCTGCTGCAACATCCGCGGCGCTCGGGCCGGGCTCAGCTTCGTTGCCGCCCTCGTGGCTGCCGAGATCGTCTCGAAGATCGTCATTGTCCGAGTGCTGCTCGGTTGAGAATCAGCGCCGCGTTGGGTTCGCCCTGCTCGGCGCCTTGGGAGAGCGAATCGTGAATCTTAGGCTCGTCGTGCTCGTCCCGATGTTGGCGTTCTGCTGTGTGGGCCTGGCGGCGTGCGGCGGGAGCGAGCAAAGCGTTCCCGCCGGGGACATCGCCGAGAAGGGCAAGGAGTTCGTCTCGCTGCTCGCCGACGGGAAGTTTGAGCAAGCGGCTACCTGGCTCGACGCCACCATGTCCGCGGCCATGCCTCCGGCGAAACTGGCGGAGGCATGGAAGTCCCTCTCGTCCTTCGGGAAGTATGAGTCACAGACCGGCGCTCGGAGCGCGAAGGAGCAGGGCTTCGAGGTCGCCTACGTTGCGTGCGCGTTCGAGAAGGGAAGCGTCACCGTCAAGGTCGTCTTCGATGGAGATGGAAAGGTCAGCGGACTCTGGTTCGTCTAGACCACGTCCGCGCCCCGCGCCGGCGCACACGGCATCAAGCGGTAGGCGCAGGTTGTGTCTTGACGGCGAGTGGTACAATAAGCAATATCCATCGCATTGGACAATCAATCGGAGAGCTTCCTCTTGGGCAAAGCCACCCCCCTCATAGACGCCGTCGCCGACGAGCTCGACAAGTGCAACCGCTGTGGATTCTGCCAGACGAGATGCCCCGTGTACCGCCTCACGGGCCGCGAGTCCTCGGTGGCTCGCGGCCATCTCGCGCGCCTGCGGGCGGCCGCTTGCGGGGAGATTCCGTTCGACGATGAGATCAGGGACTCGCTGTTCGAATGCCTGATGTGCCGAGCCTGCACCGCTGAATGCCCTCCTGCGATCAAGACGGATCGCGCTGTGTTCGCCGCCCGCGCCAGCTACTTGGCACAACGGCAGTCGCCGCTGCAGCGCGCCATCTTCCGCACGGTCCTGGGCAATCCGCCGCTGCTCAGGGCGGGAGCGCGCGTTCTCGGGTGGCTCAAGCGAAGCGGCCTCACGACCTTCTCGAAGCTGCTGCGCCTTCTGCCCTGGCTCGACCGCGGGTACTCGGAAGCGCCGGCGTGGATGCCCGCGCCGAAGACTTTCCTCCGGCAGCGGATAGCTCGCCGGGCCCATGCCGAAGGGGCCAGCGGGAGAGTCATCTACTTCGTCGGCTGCGCTATCGACTACGCTTTCCCCGACGTGGGCGAGTCCAGCCTCGACTTACTGGAGGCGGCCGGGCACGAGGTCTCGGCGGCCTCGAACGTGTGTTGCGGGCTGCCGCCGTACGCCTACGGGGATCTCGAATCGGCGCGCGCCCTCGCCCGCAAGAACATCGAGGCACTCCAAACCGCCGGAGACGAGATAATCCTCACCGACTGCGCCAGCTGCTCTTCCTTCCTGAGAGATTACCCGGATCTCTTCGAGAAGAACGACCCCCTGCGGGCGGCAGCGGAGGAGGTGGCTGGACGGGTGAGGGAGCTGTCGCAGTTCTTGGCCGAGTCGGCCCTGCCTGACACCCTTCAACCCGTCGCTGGTGTGGTGACATACCACGACCCCTGTCATCTCAGCCGCTACCACGGGATCACGCGCGAGCCGCGGGAGCTGCTCCGCCGCATTCCGGGCCTCGAGTACCGAGAGCTGCCCGAGGCCGACTGGTGCTGCGGAGGTGCGGGAAGCTACTCCATGTCCCACCACGACCTCTCGATGCAGATACTTCAGCGGAAGATGAACAACATCCGCGCGACGGGAGCCCAGATCGTCGTCACGCCGTGCCCCGCGTGTATCATGCAGCTTCGTTACGGGGCCGAGAAGTTCGAGGTGCCTGTCGAGGTGATCCACCTGACGGAGATGCTTCGGCGCGCCCTTCCGCAGGCCGTCGCTCCCGTTCGAGATGGGACGCGCTAGAAGCTGTTTCATAACCTCCATCTGAGGTTATGGAACAGCAGCCCAAGCCGCCAGGCTCCAGCAGGCGCATTTCAGGCCAGCGTCTCCAGCGGACAGCCAGGAGAGTGAGGGTTATGAAATGCGCTCTACCGACGTTCGCGCAATGAAGTAACATTGCGCGAACGTCTTTCTTCAGGCATTCCCTGGCTTTCTGATGGATGTCGCCCGTTACTTCTTTGGGCGACATCCATTAGAGTATCTCCCGCGTGTCCGTCGGGCCAATGGGTGTCGGCGCGAAGAAGGGGTTCTGGCGGAACCTGTCGCCGAGAATGACCGTCGGGTGAGTCTGCAGCGCGATCACTATCATGTCGCCTGAAACCTGGTGTCGGTCGTACTGGCACACCATCACCATGGGCAAGCTCGATATTTCGCGGGTGAGGCTGGCCTCGAAGTCCTCCCAGGCGCGCGCGTCTATGCGGTCTTCGCGGAGCCAGGATACGTCGTTGGCAATCCGCATCGAATAATAGCCCTCGCGCTGATTGTCCTGGAGCAACGTCTGGAGCAGATCCATCGTCCGGTCGGGTTCGAACACGCCGCCCTGGAGATAGAACTCGACCTCCGAGATGATGAGAAGCTGGCTGGAGGCTTCGAGCGTGGGCAGGTCGCCGCCGAGGTCCCGCAGCGCCTCCCGCAGGGCCTCCGTCGACTTCTCCGGCCCAATCCACACGCAGCGCTGCTCGGCACGGATGCCTGCCGATACGAAGGGCCCCATGACGTCCATCTGCTGGGCGCGGGCATCGAAGATGGCGCAGATGTGATCCCCCCAGTTGAACCTGAATGCGTTGTACCCGAACTCGGTCGGCATTTCCCCTCCAGTGGCCTCTGTGACATCCCTTCGACGATGGCGGATAACGCCCTGGCTGGTTTCGCTGACACGAGCGACTCAGCGCGCCGCGAGTCGAGGGGCAATCGGCCCCGGCGGTCCTGACGCCGCCATCCTGCGGCCGTCGGCCGTCAGGTTCTCCCGCGCGGCATATAGGGCGGTATCGAGATGGTGAATGCGTCCCCGCGCGCTTCTTCAGGTATTGTTGTTCAGCGCCTTTCTTGGCTGAGCGGCACAGCGCTCTTGCTCGAAACGCAGCCTCCCGCGAGGGTGTCGCGGTTCGCTGCCGCTCGCAGTCGCTGCTGAGGAAAACATGGAATAGTTCATTCGGTGAGCTGGCCAGATCCCCGCTGAGGTGAGCGACCATGGGGCGTAGAAGTGAGGATTTGGCCGGACGACTATGGCCCGAGAAGCTGCAAGAGATTCAGGACGCGCTGAGCCACTCATGTGCCGTACCCATTCTAGTGGTGGAACCGTCGGGCCGCCCACTCTCTGCCTGTGAGGATCTGTCCCAATTCTGCCGTCGCTACACGCGGTGCGTGCCTCTGTCCCGTCCCTGCCTCGGGTGCGGCCGCTCCGAGCGCCTTGGCGAATCTCCTGATGCCAACTTGAGCGCGCTCAAACAACGCTCAGACCTGCATCGGTGTCCGCTGGGCCTCACCGACGTATCCGCACCGATATGCTCTGCCGGCGAAACGCTGGGACTGCTGTTGAGCGCACAGGTGGTGCTGGAGGATGATGTGCCGCGATGTCCTTCGGGCTCGAGCCCGGGGGCGAACGATGTGGATGGGTGGGGCGAACTCGTCGCGCGGCTGCCGCAGGTATCGCACGAGCATATGCTTCGGGTGGCGGCCGCCCTCTCGGCGGCCGCCTGGATATTGGGAGCTCTGGCTTCGGCTCGACGCCGGAACCTGCGGCTGGCGGACCGCCTCCGGCGTCAGAGTCGGTGGATTCAGCAGCAGACGGTGACAGATGCCGTGACAGGCGTGGCGAATCGCCAGGGGTTCACAGATGTCCTTGAGGCGGAGGTTCGACGAGTTCGCCGCTACAAGAGACAGATGTCTGTTGCCGTACTGGCGGTAGATGGGTACCGCGAGATCGACGAGGAGTTCGGGCACAGCGTGGGGGATGCCCTCCTGTCGTCAGTTGCCAATTGCCTGACATCTACGCTGCGACAGACCGACTTCATCGGCCGAGTCGACGACGACGCGTTCGCCGTGCTGCTGCCCGAGACTGCTCGTCACGAGGCCCTTATCGCTGTGGCCAGGGTAAATGCCGCCATCGACGATCTCAACGCTTCGGGGGATCTGCCGGTTGAAGTCCGGCTGGCGGTCGGCGTTACAGACCGCGTGGCGGACGCCAGAGGGATGCTCGACGGTGCCTGCACGGCTGCCAGGCGCGCCCGTGAGTTCGAGGAGATTACTGCATAGCGGGATTCGCCACTACCGACGTTCGCGCAATGAAGTAACATTGCGCGAACGTCTTTCTTCAGGCATTCCCTGGCTTTCTGATGGATGTCGCCCGTTACCTCTTTGGGCGACATCCATCAGAATGTCGAGCGCCGCTCGCAGTGGCGCCATGTGGTTTCGCTCACACGCGGAAAGCGAGGTCTCCGTTGGAACCGCATGACGTGACGGAGGAAGTCCTGTGGAGATTCGAGCGCGACGGAGCGCCCTCGTGATTTGCGCCGCGCAGCCAAGAGAACGATCTCGACGGCATCCTCGAACCGGAACTCGGCGGTGTTCAGCGTGATGTCGTAATGGCATGGGGCATCGATGTCGGCGTCGAAGCTCTGGCGCACAAAGCGAGCCCTGGCTTCGTCGCTGGCGCGAAGAAGGCGCTGAGCTTCAGCTTTGAAGAGCCCTTTGCGCTGCACGAGACGGGCGACGCGGCAGGGCATCGGCGCCACCACGCGAACGTGCAGAGTGCCGGGATCGGTGAGGACGAAGGCGGCCCCGCGCCCGACGATGAGGACGCTGTCGTCGCGCTCCAGGGCAAGCAGTGCCTGAACGAGACGGCGGAGGTAGATGCCGTGGCTGACCGAACTCCGCCACTCGGCAATGACGGCCTCGATCGGCCCGGGGATCGCCTCATCGAACACAGCAAGCTGCGCCACGGAAAGGCCCTCGCGCTGAGCGATTCGCTCGAGGATGGCCCTGTCGGCGAGCTCAATGCCGGCCGGCTCGGCGACGGCTCGTGCGATCTCCTCTCCCCCGGATTCGGCCTGACGAGATAGCGTTATGACCAACTGCCGCTTCTCCCCGCTTGCCGACGTCTACCACACTTCCTCGTTCTGCTCCGAGTAGGCCTCTCCCTCGCTCCAGTCGTCGCCCTCTGTCTCGAAGTCGTACAACTCGTCGCTCTGAGTCTCGCCTTCGGCGTCGGCACCGGACATTTCGCCCTCGCTCTCTTCCAAGTACTCCTCCCCGTATTCCTCTTCGTAGCCCTCCTCCAGTGCCTCTTCCTCGGCCTCGTAGTACTCTTCCCACGCCTCGGCGGCTTGCGCCGCGTCGAGATGGCGGAGGCACTCAACCGCTTCCGCCGCCGAGGGGTCCAGCGAGAGGGCGGAGTAGATCCATTCGCGTGCGCCGGCGAGGTCACCTTGAGCTTCAGAGATGCCGCTCAGCAGAAGGCCCGCTCGCATCTTCTGCTGCTGGGACAATGGGGGCTGTCCGGCCCAGATTCCCTTGAGTATTCCCGCGGCCTCGAACGTGCGATCCCAGTCCGACAGAGCCGCCCCGTAATCGAGCAAGTAGTCGCCGTTGTTGGGGGTGAGCTCGGTGGACTTCTTGAGTGCATCGAGCCCCGGCTGAGGGTCGTCCGCTAAGCCTTGGATGATCCGATTCACGGTCTCCGTCCGGGCGCCCATCGTCGGGTCAAAGGCGATCTGCTCGACCGTCACCACGCGGTATCCGTAGAGGAGCCAGCTTCCGAGGAGGTACTGGGCGTCGGCCGAGTCCGGATGTTTATCCACTAGCTCCTGCGCGGCCTTCAGACCGCGGTCGGCGAGGAGGCGCAGCTCGCCCAGCTCCGCCGGCGTTCCGGGTCTCGTTTCGAGAACAGCTCCTAAGGCCGCGTTTCGTTCGAAATCCCGCATGCCGTGGGCGATCGCAGCCGGCCCCAGCGCCGCCTGCTCTCCTGCCCACGCTACACACGAACACGCTGTTAGCACCGTCAACACGAGCGCTACTCTCATCGTTCGCACCTCCTGGCCTCAAAGCCAGCTATTCCCGCGGCAACGCGGTCTGCAGCTCGGCCGCATATTGCGCCGCCGGTGGGTACCCCACGATCCGGTGCAGCTTCCGTCCGGTGTGGTCGAGAACCACGGCCGTCGGGTAGGCCTGCACGTTAAGGGCGGCCACCAAGTCGCGTCGATCCGCCCCGTCCACCTTGATACACACGAATCGCTTGGCGCAAGCCACGACATCTTCCCGGGAGAATACGTCCCTTTCGAGCCTGCGACACCATCCGCACCACTCAGCCGTGAAGTCGATCAGCATCGGTTTCCCCGCGCTCTCGGCGAGCGCTTTGCCGGCCTCGTAGGACAGCCAGAGTATCCTGGGTTGAGCGGCCGCGAGAGAGGCCAGGCGCTGTGCGGCCCCTGCATTCTGCGGATCATACCGAACCGCCTCCCGCAGCCACCGGATCTCTACATCCGGAGCATCGCGGCCCCGCCCGCAGTCGGCCAACAGACAGGCACACCGAGCGCACTGCACGTTGGACATGGTGGGACGCTCCTCCCACAAGGCGAGCGCCTGTTCTTCGCAGGCGGCGAGTGCATTGCAGGTCGAGAGCGCCTCCGCGTAGTCGAGATAGCACTCCGGATCGGTAGGCTTGAGGCGTAAAGCCGCCCGCATCTCCGCCAGGCCTTCCTCGCAGTCGGTCGCGGCGCCCCGGCGTAGCACGACTACGGTCTCAGGCTCGTCTTCGGAAAGCTCCTGGTCGGGAGCGTCGCCGGAGAGCATGGTGACCGGCCTGTAGGCGGTGCACAGCACCAAGCCAGCGAAGTGGTGGGCCTCCGCCGATCTCGTGTTCTGGGCGATGCAGTCGTGGGCTGCGGCCAGCGCCTCTTGAAAGAGTCGCTCTGCATGCGCGGCCTTCTCGGCATCTACTGGCTTCTCGCCCAGTGCATCGCCGAGCGCGAGGTTCTGCTCGTAGGCCTTCTCCGCCGCGGCCAGCTCCGGCGGCGGTTGTGCTGCCGCAGATGCGGCCGCAGGCGCAACAGACAGGGCGAAGAACGCCAGGCTCAGTAAGACCGGATTGGCTCGCATGACCGCGCCTATCCCTTCCGACGGTCCCGGGTGGTCGGTGCCAGCAGGGCGGAAGTTCTGCGGCGGGAGCTCAGTTTCCTCGTGAGTTTTCGGTTCACCGGGACGTCAGCGGCATTCTCTTCCACGGGTTACCGGCCTCCGGGTTCCATCTGATGGGGCACGAGGTGGATGAGCTCGTCTGTGCGGCAGGGATCGCGCTCGGTCTGGATCGTCGTCTCGGCTATCCCAAAGCGCACACGCAGTTCGTCGCTCACCGCTCGCACAATCTCGTCTCGCGCTGCCGCGGACCGATCGCCGACCGTGACGTGCACGCTCAGGGCCACCAGATTGGAGCAGATGGTCCAGATGTGGAGATCGTGTATGCCGTCCACCCCCGGAACCTGGCGAATAGCCTCGGCCACGGTGTGAAGGTCTATGGTGGACGGCACCCCCTCCAAGAGAACGTGGGCGGTGTCTCGAAGAAGGCGCATCGAACCGACGAGCACGGTGACTGCAATTGCGATTCCCACGATTGGGTCAACGACGTACCAGCCGGTGGCGAGCATGATCGCGGCCCCAAGTACGACTCCCACACTGCCTGCGAAGTCGGCCATCACATGAAGATAGGCGCTGCGGATGTTGAGGTCCTGGTGGGCGTTCCCGCGCAGGCGCACGGCGATCAGTCCGTTCGCCAGAAGCCCCGCGGCCGCCACCGCAAGCATCCCGGTGACACGGACCTCGGGCGGGTCCTGCAGCCGGTGGTAGGCCTCTCGCAGGAGGTATGCGGAAATCACGAACAAGGACAGACCATTGGCGAGAGCCGCCAACACCTCCACGCGATGCCATCCGAAAGTGTGCTCCTTTGTGACGGGCCGAGCGGCCATGAGGATGGCTCCGAGGCTCAGCAGCAGAGAGACCAGGTCTGTCAGCACATGGGCTGCGTCGCTCAGGAGCGCCAGGCTGCCTGTCCAGATTCCCCCGCCGACCTCAGCGACGAGAACCACGGCCGTCAGCGCAACGGCGAATGCCAGCCTGCGTCGCAGTGGATCACCGCCTATGGGAGTCTCGTGCTCTTCTTCCGCGTGCGAATCCATTTGGCGTTTGCCTGCTCAAGGAGGCGGCTTCTTCCGACCGCGAATCAGGGCTCGTCCATGCCCCCATCGACTCGCACCCAGCCCAGCAGCGAGAGGCGGCCCTGCCCGGCGGGCAGCTCGTAGACTTGGCGTCCCCAGCCACCCGTTGCAGGGAACAGCGAGATCACCTGTCCGCCGGCGACAACACTTTGCACGGCGAGCCACTGCGCGTCGTCGGTATACGTCAGTGCCTGAATGGCGGCAGGGGCGGAGAACTCCTCGACCTTCTTGCCGTCCGGAACGGAGATCACGCGGATGACGCTCGCCGGCCCCCATATGTCTTTGAGGTGCACGGCAATCGTAATCTGACCGGTCCGGGGACCCCAGGCGAGCGCGTTGGCGAAGCAGTGGTAGATGAGGCGGGTTGTCCGAGTTCCGATGTCGGCGAGGTAGATGCCGGCGCTCGGAAGCTGGGACTCATCGAGAGTGTGCTCATCTCCTTCGGGGAGCACTGCGTAGGCGAGGTGCTTGCCGTTGGGCGACCAGGCCAGGTCGGTGACGTGGGACCATCTTCCCGGCAGCGGAAACCGCCATTCCTCCGCGCCGGTTGCGGAGAGCAGGCGAATCGACAGGCTCTCGAGCTTCGTCTCCCCGACGCGCATGGCGGGCAGCGCCACCCGCCCCTGGCTTCGGTCTACGGCGAAGATCGGCGCTCGGTTCCAGAGGCCGTATGGCGATGCATCGCTGAAGCACAGGGGGACGGGGAAGAGCGGCTCCCACTTCGAGTCACCCCCGGACAGGCGAAGGCGAGAGAGCGTATCTGAGCAGGCTCCTGCGGGATCGACCGTCGCCGGCCCCATCATCACATAGATATCCCGCTGGCCCACCGCCCGCCCCGCCCCGAGGATGTCAGAGCCGGCTATCTTCACGATGACGCGCCGATCCATGCTCGAGTCCACGTAGAAGTCTGTGCGCGACTGGGTGGCGATGTCATACAGGAACAGGACGGTCGAGGGCGGGTTGACCGTCGGCTTTGTGACGGCGAGGGCCAGTCTGAGGTCGCGTGCAGGTTCGGCCCCCATCCCTGCAGCGCCCGCCCAAAGGAGCGCCGTCAGACAGATGAGTGGAACGAGGTATCGCATTCGTGTCATACTCCTACCCATGTCGGAAGGAATGCGCTGGGCGCCACCGGACTAGGCCGGGCCCTCGTCGCCTGCGAGGGCCTCGGCGATTGCCTTCCCGAATTCCTCCGCCGCCTCCGGGCCGTTGGAGGTGATGAGCCGTCCGTCCACCTCAACCTCCGCGCCCGTGTAATCGGCCCCCTGCGCTCTCAACCGGCCCGACTCAGTTCTCCAGACGGTCGCCTTCTTTCCGTCGAGCAAACCGGCATTGGCGAGCGTGACGGGGGCGATGCAGATGGCGGCCACGACCTTGCCCTGCTCGACGCCTGCCCGGGCGAGGGCGTGGGCGGTGCGGTCGTCCCAATACTCCTTGGCCCCCGGTCCGCCGATGAACACGACGGCCTCATATGCATCCGCGTCAACGTCCTTCAGGAGCACGTCCGGCGTGACCTTGGCGCCGAGCGCCCCCGTCGCCGGCTCCAGAGAGGATGAGGCCACGGTCACCTGTGCTCCCGCCTTCTCCAGCAGGGCCTGGGGCTTCAGGAGCTCCTCATCGCGGAAGTCGCGGTGCGCTATCACCATCACGACGCGCGTGCCCTCGAGGTCCGGAAGCTCGGCCGTGTTCGGCTGAGTCCCGACGGCGGCCGCGCCGCCAGGGCCGCCGCTCTGCCCCGCGCACCCGCAGGCCAAGGCCACGCCCAGCAGCATCGGAACCAGCCACGCGCGCATCATCGTTACCTCACTCCCGGCGAACCTGGGGCGCTTTATTGGCTGCAACCAACGAGAGGGTAGGGTCCCCCGGTCCACCCAGGGAAAAAGTGGGCCCGGCAGGATTCGAACCTGCGACCGAGCGGTTATGAGCCGCCAGCTCTACCGCTGAGCTACGGGCCCGACAGCCGCGTCATTATACCATCGGCCCGGACCGTTGCGCGACTACAGGTCAGCCAACCACGGGTTGCCTGCCGCTTCCGCTCCGATCGTGGTGGCTGGGCCGTGGCCGGGGTAGACGACCAGCTCGGGATCGAGCGCTGACAGCCGAACGAGGGATGCCATCATCTCCCGCTCGTTTCCCCCTGCCAGGTCCACCCGTCCGATGCCGCCGGCGAAGAGACAGTCGCCCGGGAAGAGCACACCTTCCCCAAGCAGGGATATGCTCCCCGGGCTGTGCCCCGGCGTGTGCAGCACCGACAGAGAGACCTCGCTTCCCGGAATCGTCACGTGATCCCCCTCATGGAGCAGCACGTCCGCCTGCACCCCGCGCTGCGAGAAGCCGAAGAGAGCGGCGCCGCTCAGCATCGGGTCCGCGAGCATCGGGGCATCCAGCTCGTGGATCGCGATCCGAGCCGCGGTGGCTTCCTTCAGCTCCGCCAGGCACTCGATATGATCGGCGTGTCCGTGGGTGCCGACGATCAACTCTATGCTCAGGCTGTGCCGCCCGGCCGCTTCGAGGATCTCGTCTGCGCCTCCGGCGCAGTCGACGAGCAGGGCTTTCCGAACGGTTGGGTCGACCCCCTCGGCCCATACGAGGTAGCAGTTCGTCCCGAGCGGCCCGAGTGTCAGCGTCTCTATGTTCATCGGGACCGCGCGGCGTCTATCTCGGCCTGATTGAGCTCGAGTCTGCGCCGACCGACGAACTCCATTTCGTAGCTGTCCAACTCGCCGGCCGAGGTCAGCATCTGCACAGCATTCTCTTCCAGCCCTGCGGCGGCGTATGCGTCTGCGAGCAGGACGCGATAGCACCGGTTGCGGGGGTCCATGTCCAGCGCCATGCGGAACGCGTCGATGGATTCCACGATCCGCCCCGTTGCGAGCGACGCGATGGCATAGCGCACCTGGTAGTAGGCGTCGAATGGGGCGAGTTCGACGGCCTGCCCTAGCTCCGCCACGGCCTCCGTTACCTGCCCCAGCTTCAGGTGGAGAACTCCCAGCCGGAAGCGATAGAAAGCGTTCTTCGGCGCCAGCCCGATGACGAGCAGCATCTCGTCCCGTGCCGCTTCGGACCGGTCGATTGCAGCAAGCGTGTCGGCAAGCTTGAAGCGGTAGTAGGCACGGTTGGGTGCGGCCGCAGCCGCCACCCGGTACTGCTCCAGAGCCTGCACGTTCATCCCGAATCGCCGATACAGGTCGCCCAGGCTTATGCGTGGCTCAGGCAGCTCCGGGTCGCTCTGCACGGCCTTCCGGAACTGCGCCATCGCCTGATCGATGAGGTCGCGGAGCAAGTAGGCGTCACCGAGGCGGGTGCGAAAGAACGCATTGTTCTGGTCCATCTTGACGGCACGCTTGTACTCGGCGATTCCGCGCTGGATCTTGCCCGATCGGATGTAGAAATCGCCCAACCGCAGGCAGAGGTGTGCGGTCGTGGCATGCAGTTCCATATCCTCATGGCGCCGCTGCTCGTCCTCCGCCTGGATCCGTTCGTGGTGGCGGATGACGCGCTCCCGCTCGTGGGGGTCGCCGATCTCGAACTCGAAGGGCCCGGAGTCCCGCCCCATCAGTACAGCCCCTCGAGGTTGCGCTCTATTCCGTGGCCGCTAACCGATTTCACCAGCCAGACTCTCCGCCATCGCTGCCGTTGCTTCTCGAACTCGACTACGAGTGGAAGCCGCAACGGAGGCTCGTGCCGCCCGGCTTCCTGGAAGTCGAGCTGCACGTCGAACCGCCCCGTCGCACTCGGCGCGTTGGTATCTAGTTCATACTCGTCGATGGCTATCGCCACCTGCTCCGGGCTTCTCTCCCAGTGAAGCGCAAGGCGGAAAACGTCCAGGCGGGACAGACCGGAATCATCCCGATAGTCCTCCGCCACACACTCCATGATCTCGTCCTTGTCCTTCGTCTCCACTCCGTGCGCGGCCTTCGCCACCAGGGCGAGGATCAGGTCCTCATCCGTCGGCCTCGGGTGGAGCAGCCACCACGAGGCAGCCGCCGCTGCGACGATGACAGCTATGATGCTGAGGCTTCGGCGCCATCGGCCGCCGGACATATCACCGTCTATTCTACCTCTCTCCACTTGTCGCCGCAACCCGATTCCCACTCCTCGGCCCTCGCCCGCCAGTGCCCATATAGAGAGGAAACCCTGCTCTCTTGGCAAAAGAGCACTGGTGATCCCATCACTGACAGAGGCACCCGGTGGGCAGCGACCATCACCAATGGGACATCCCACCATCCTGGCAGCCGGCCATCGAAGCGGCCCGGGCGGGGGGCACGCTCTTCCTGATTGGAGAGACCGACTCGGGCAAGAGCACTCTCGCCGCCGTCCTTGCCAACGAAGCGCGGGCCGCCGGTCGATCCACGGCCGTCGTCGATGCTGACGTCGGACAGTCGAGCATCGGTCCACCCGCCTGCGTCGGGCTCGCAGATGTGCGCCGCCAGTTCGATTGCCTCTCCGATCTGTCGGCGAGGGCGATAGACTTCGTCGGCGCCTGCTCCCCGGTCGGGCATCTCCTCCAGGCGGCCGCCAGCACCGCCGCGCTCGTTTCATCGGCGCGGCAGGGGGGCGCGGAGACTATCGTCGTCGACACGACCGGCCTCGTCTCTGGAGGAGTCGCCCGAGCCCTCAAGGGGGCGAAGATCCGCCTCGTAGAGCCCGACGCGATCGTCGCACTGCAAGAGGAGGACGAAGTCGAGCATTTGCTCGCCGGCTACCGTTCCCGCAGCAGGCCGCGGGTTCTTCGCCTGCGCCTGTCCCGCGCGGTCAAGCCACGGCCGCGAGAGGAACGGGCCGCGCGGCGCCAGCGCAGCTTCGCCGCCTACTTCTCAGGGGCAAGGGCCGTCGAACTTCCCTGGGACGATGTGCCGGTCGAGAACAGCGCCTGGACCAGCGGAGAGCCGGTTCCGGGGCACATGCGCGCCTATGCAGAGGAGTGCGTCGCCTGTGAGGTGCTCCACATGGAACGCCACGCGGAGGGCGTGTTCCTCATCGTCGAGGGCCGCCCGGACCCCAACGGCCTGCGGGACCTCGGCAACAGCTTCCAGGGCCGGGCGCTGGTAGTCGAGCAGGCGTCGTTGCACAACCTGCTGGTGGGCCTGCTCGACGAAGCGGGTGCCACGCGCGCGCTGGCGATCCTGGAAGAGGTGGACTTCCGCCAGCGGCGTATGGGCCTGTACACACCGTTGGCCGACGAAGGCGCGATGCGGGGCCTGCGACTCGGCTCGATCCAGCTCGCCCGCGATGGCACGCAGTTAGGCACGGCGGACGCGAGCGGCGAATGACTGGCTTCCCGAGGAATATACCGACGATGGAGCAGGCGAGGGACAGAACGACGCTGATCCTCGTGCGGCACGGCGAGACGGAGTGGAACCTCGCCGGGCGGATCCAGGGGCACTCGGATTCGCGGCTGACCGCGCGGGGGGCCGAGCAGGGACGGCGGGCGGCGGAACGCCTGGCCGGGCTGGACATTGCGGCCGTCTATGCCAGCGATCTCGGCCGCGCGCGGGAAACGGGTGACATCATCGCCGCGCCGCACGGCCTGCCGGTGCAGACCGTTCAGGGGCTGCGGGAGCGGTGCTACGGGGCGTTCGAGGGGAGGACCGCGGAGGAGATCAGAGCGGCCGACCCCTACGCGTTCGAGAGGTGGCTCGGGGACCGCCAGGGGCTCGCGCCGCCGGGGGGAGAAACGCAGCAGGAGCTGTCTGAGCGGGTTATGGGGGCGCTGGGGGAGATCGCGGGGGCGCATCCCGGCGGCACGGTGGCTGTCGCCACCCACGGCGGGCCGATCAAGTCGGCCGTCTTCGCCGTGCTGGAGATCCCGATTGGCTCCTGGGACCAAACCTGGGTCTCTAATGGGTCGCTGACGGTCTTCCGGGCGAACCCAGGCGAGCTTAAGGTTGCCTGCTTTAACGACACATCTCATCTGGATTCGGTGGTGGCACAGGGGATGGGGGTCGAGGACTAGAGGGCCATGAAAAACGGCGCCAAAGGACGCAAAAACGGTATCGAAGGACTCGTTCAGGTCTATACGGGGCAGGGAAAAGGGAAGACAACGGCCGCGCTGGGCACGGCTTTTCGCGCCGTTGGGCACGGCCTTCGCGTGTGCGTTGTCCAGTTTCTGAAAGCGGGCTGGGAATCGGGCGAGCGCTTGGCCGCCAAGCGGCTGGCGCCGGAGCTGGAGATACGCGCGTTCGGCGCGACGCAGTGGGGTGACAGAAGCAAGGCCTCGGCGGGCGCGCCGTGGTGGGAGCTGCCTCCATCGGAGGAGGACCGGAGTCAGGCGCGGGAGGCGATGGAGTTCGCCCGAGGGGCGGTCGCCGGCGGGGAGTGGGATATCGTGGTGCTGGACGAGGTGTTCGGAGCGCTGGCCCATGGCCTCATCTCACTCGACGAAGTGCTCGGCCTGATCCGCACCAAGCCCACAGAGGTGGAGCTGATATTGACGGGACGTGATGCACCGCCGGAGGTAATCGAGGCGGCCGACCTCGTGACCGAGATGGCGGAGGTGAAGCATCCGTTCCGGCGCGGGGTGAAGGCCCGGAAGGGAATCGAGTACTGAGGGAAGGTATGACTAGAAGCTGATTCACAACCTCCATCTGAGGTTGTGAATCAGCAGCATGATCCGCCAGGCTCCAGCAGGCGCATTTCAAGCCAGCGTCTCCAGCGGATAGCCAGGCGAGTGAGGGTGATGAAATGCGCTCTAAGAGCGAACTGGCGAAGGCCATCAAGGACGCCGCCTATCTGGAGGGGGATTTCGTGCTCAGCTCCGGGAAGCGGAGCACGTACTACTTGGACAAGTGGCGGTTTGAGACGAAGCCCGAGCTGCTGCGCGAGATCGCCCGGGCGCTGGCCGATCTGCTCCCGTTTCCGGGGCCGCACCGCATCGCGGGGGTCGAGCTGGGGGGCGTGCCGCTGGCGACGGCGCTCTCGCTGGAGACGGGGATACCGTCGCTCGTCGTTCGGCGACAGGTGAAGGAGTATGGCACCGCGAAGGGGATCGAGGGCGGGTTCGAGTCGGGCGAGCGGGTGGTGCTGGTAGAGGACGTGCTGACCACCGCCGGCCAGGCGATCGCGGCCGCCAAGCGGCTGACGGAGGCGGGGCTGGATGTGATCCGGATCATCTACGTGATTGACCGGGAAGAGGGGGCGGATACGAACATCATGCAGGCCGGCTTCCGGCCGGCGGCGCTGTTCAAGAAGTCGGATCTGGGGGTGGGGTAGGGGAGGGGGTACCGCGGATGGACGCGGACTGGGCACCCGGCACCGTCGCGCGGGGCAGGCGACGGCTGGGGGACGTGCCCGCCGTCCCCCAGACCCCCTCGCGGGTGCCAGCGGCACTCGCAGGCGTCTTGTCAGAGGCCGAGGGGTGGCGCGGTCGGGCGGGGGCGGGTGCTGGGCGGTAGGTGGCGCCGGGAAGGTTCCTTCCCGGCGGAAGCCGGATAGGGGGCGCTGCCCCCTATCAACCCCCAGAGGAATGCATTCCGAACCAGAAAGGCACAAAGAGGCGGTTGCGCCTTGCGCCCGTTCCGCCCGTCGGGGCCGCTGCGCACGTAAGGGGTGTTGGTCTGTTCCCATAGGACAGCGTTGGGCGGTCGCGCATGGGTGATCTGTCCCCTGCGGGCGCGGCGGCGGCCCCGTCGCTTGGCTCAGGGCGAATTCCAGGGGTAGGGTGGGGCGAGATGGTGTCCCGGTGGGATGGTCGTTCGTGAAGGGTGCGAGGGGTGGCTGACGGAGGGTGTTGAGGTCCCTCGGTCGCGTCGCTCCCGCGGGATGACAGATGCAGCGCGGGATGGGAGGCGGGTGGGGCGCGTGCAGGCTGAAAACCTGCGCTACCAAGAATGGCGAAGGGCCAGGTGACAGACCGGGCGTCTGTCCTACCGGGGAAGGACGGCGGGCGGGGATGGGGATGGGGTCGCCCCGAGGACGGGGCTCCCACAGGCGGCTGCGCCGCCTACGCGGGTTGAAGACCCTTGGGCAGGCTCAGAGCGGGCCTGCGCTACCAGAGACGGCCACGGCCTGGGTAGGAGGGGCTTCGGCAGCAAGCTACCGAAGCAACAAACGGCCGGCTGCCACAGGCGTGCCAGCCCTACAGCGAACGGCAATGGCAAGGCCATCCGTCGGTGGATCCGGATGGGGTCGCCCCGAGGACGGGGCTCCCACAGGCGGTTGCGCCGCCTACGCAGGTTGAAGACCCTTCGGCAGGCTCAGGGCGGGCCTGTGCTACGAGAGACGGCCACGGCCTGGGTAGGAGGGGCTTCGGCAGCAAGCTACCGAAGCAACGAGGGGGTAGGGGGCGCGGGTGGTGCCTCAGGCCTCCGCCGCGATTTTCTCCGCTGCCTCCCACACGGCGGCGGCGATGTACTCGTTGTCTTCCTGCGACATCGTGGGATGAATCGGCGGGCAGATGATGCGGCCACCCAGCTCCTCGGACAGGGGAAGCTCCTGGCCCTCGGTGTGGCGTGCGACAAAGGGGACCGTCTTGTGTACCGGCGGGTTGAAGATGCGGCACTCGACATCGTACTCATCGTCGAGTAGGGCAATCAGCCGGTCGCGCTTCTCTCCGGCCCACTCCCTGGGCACCAGCACGGTGTACATGTAGTAGGAGTGGTAGCAGTCCTCCGGCTCATAGGGCAGCGTCAGCCAGGGGCATCCGGCCAGGAGCGCGCTCCTCTGCCGGGCCAGCGTGCGGCGGGCCGCGATGAGGCCGTCGAGGCGACGAAGCTGCACCGGCCCGACGGCGGCCTGCACTTTGGTCATCTTGTAGCTCGACCCCCAGTGCTCGCCGCCGAACTGGCGCATCTCCAGCAGCCGAGGCACGATGTCGCCGTCATCGGTGGTGATCATGCCGCCCTCGCCCAGGGTGGACATGTTCTTCATGGTGTGGAAGCTGAAGATAGTCATCCAGCCCGTCTTCCCGATCTTCCCTCCGTTGTAGCCGCCGCCGGCCGCCCGCGCGGCGTCGCCGATCACTTTCGGCGGCCCGTAGTCGGGATTGGGGTGGCGCTCAGCCAGCTCCAGGAAGTCGTCCATCGGCGCGGAGATGCCGTTCATGTGGGTGATGAGCAGGGCGCGGGTGCGGGGGGTGATGCGCTTTTCGACATCGCTCGGGTCAGCGCAGAGAGTGCGCGGGTCTACCTCGCATAGCACGAGCTTCCCGCCGTGCCCCAGCACCGCCATCGGCGCGGCGACGAAGTTAATGGTCGGGCAGATCACCTCATCGCCGGGCTGAAGGTCGAGGCACCGCATCGCCATTTCCAGCCCGACGCTGGCCGTGCAGATGGAGACGGCGTGGTCCGTGCCGCAGTACGCGGCGAACTCCCGCTCGAAGACTTGGAACTCATCGGTGATGAAGCCGAACCCCACTGAGGGCTCCATCGAAGCGCGAATCGTGGCGACGACGACCTCGATCTCCTCCTCGCCGTAATCCGTGCCGAGCATCGGCTCGGACTGCCAGCGCTCCGACAGCCCGCGCTTCAGAATCTTCTTCCTAAGACTCGCCTCCAACGGCAACTCTCCTCGCGAGACAGGCACGGTCCGCCACCCTAGTTCGGCAGCCGGGGAGGGTGTCCCTTTGGGGCGACAGGGGCGCTCATGGCGTACGAGGCTATCCGACCGAGGCGGACCTGCGGTGCGCCATAGCGCGCCTCCGGCGGAATGGACCTGAGGCGGACCGGCGGTGGGGTGGGGACGGCGAGGCCATCCGGCGATGGACGCGGATGGGTTCGCCCCGAGGACGGGGCTCCCACAGGGGGGAGCGGCCGAGGGTGCAACGGCCGGCTGGCCCTTCGGTACCCTTCAGGGTAAACCGGGTCCTGCCGAACAGATTCCTCAGATGTGAAAGTGTCTTACGCAGAAGTCTACGTGTATTGACTTAAGCATAAGAGTTGTTGATTTTGGGGATCGCGGCGGCCGCCCGCAGGAGCCCCTAAGACTTGATTCTTCGGGCCGGAAATGGTATAGTAGAAAGGTCCGAAAAATCTCGATGTTACCTGGCATTTTTCCCTCTTCATGGGGGAATGTGGGGGAGAAGCGGCGAGGTCGTGGCTGGGCTCTTCGGACCCTCATTTGACGGGTAGTAAGGAGTAACACTTGGCCAGAAAAGAGAAGCCGGCAGCAAGAGACTACAAGGCGAAGCACATTCAGGTGCTGAAGGGGCTCGAAGCGGTACGCCGCCGCCCCGCAATGTACGTTGGATCGACAGGACCCCGCGGATTGCACCATCTGTTTGTTGAGGTAGTAGACAACTGCATCGACGAGGTTATGGCCGGCTACTGCACGCAGATCGACTGTCTGCTCCACGAAGACGATTCCATCTCCGTCGCCGATAACGGCAGCGGCATTCCCGTCGACAAGCACCCCGTCGAGAAGCGCCCCGGCGTTGAGGTGGCGATGACGGTGCTGCACGCGGGGAGCAAGTTCGGCGGCGGCGCCTACAAAGTGTCGGGCGGACTCCACGGCGTGGGCGTGTCGGTGGTGAACGCGCTGAGCGAGTGGCTCGAAGTCGAAGTCTCGCGCGATGGCAAGGTCCATCACATGCGGTTCGAGCGCGGCAAGCCGGTCAGCAAGCTCAAGGTGAAGGGCAGCACGAAGAAGACCGGCACGAAGGTGAGCTACAAACCGGATGGCGAGATATTCGAGAGCATCGAGCACGAGCCCGAGCGGCTGCTGAACCGACTGGAGGAACTGGCCTACCTCAACCGCGAGGTGAAGATCAACTTCACGAATGAGAAGACGGGCGAAACGGTTACGTACCAGGAGAAGAACGGGATTGCCGCCTACGTCGAGCACCTCAACAGCGCCCGCGAGGCGATGCACCGGCCCATCTACTTCTCCCGCAAGCGCGACGAGACCGAGGTCGAGATCGCGCTCCAGTACAACAGCGGCTATCAAGAGACTATCCTCTCCTATGCGAACAACATCCACACGGCCGAGGGCGGCACCCATGTCTCCGGCCTGAAGACGGCGCTGACGCGGGCGATCAACCTGTACGCGCGGAAGGCGAACCTGCTGAAGGAGAAGGACCGGAACTTCGTGGGCGACGACGTGCGGGAGGGGCTGACGGCCGTCATCAGCATCCGGCTGACGCAGCCGCAGTTCGAGGGGCAGACGAAGACGAAGCTGGGCAACAGCGACATCGAGGGGCTGGTGAACTCGATCGTGGGCGAGGCGCTGACGGACTACCTGGAAGAGCACCCCACGGTGGCGCGGAAGATCGTAGACAAGGGCGTGACGGCCGCCCGGGCGCGGGATGCGGCGCGGCGGGCGGCGGACCTGGTCAAGCGCAAGGGCGCGCTAGAGAACGCGAACATGCCGGGAACGCTGTGGGACTGCCAGGAACGCAATCCGGAGAAGTGCGAGCTCTTCCTCGTCGAGGGGAAGTCGGCGGGCGGGAATGCGAAGCAGGGGCGCGACAGCCGCTACCAGGCGATCCTCCCCCTGCGCGGGGTCGTGCTGAACGTGGAGCGCGCCCGCTTCGACAGGATGTTGAAGAACCAGGAGATCACGACTCTCATCCAGGCGCTGGGCGCGGGCATCAGCCTGGAGAACGGCAACGGCAACGGGGACGAGAACGGGAACGGGGAACGAGAGACGGGTCGCACGCACCTGGACCTCTCGAAGCTCCGCTACCACAAGGTCATCATCATGGCCGACGCGGATGTGGACGGGGCCCACATCCGCACGTTGCTGTTGACCTTCTTCTTCCGCTACATGCCGAAGCTGATTGAGGAGGGTCACCTCTACATTGCGCAGCCGCCGCTGTACGGTGTGCGCAATGGGCGAGAGATCCTCTACGCCCATACGGACGACGAGCTGGGCGATATTCTGAAGCAGGTAAGAGCGAAGAACCCGACGATCCAGCGCTACAAGGGCCTGGGGGAGATGAACCCCGATCAGCTTGCGGACACGACCATGGACCCCGAGCAGCGGCGGATCAAGCGGGTGACCATCGAGGACGCAGAAGACGCGATGAAGCGAGTGAACGAGATCTTCGCGACGCTCATGGGCGATGTGGTTGAGCCCCGCAAGGCGTTCATCGTCAAGTACGCGAAAGAGGCGCGCGACCTCGACCTCGTCGGGGCGTGATCCCACCGGCGCCGAATTCGGCGAGGGCCGGCAGCTTAGAGGGGCTTCGCTTGAGGCGACGCGGCGACCTTCGCCGGTGCACCAGATGACCTGCTTTAACCCTGACCGGAGATAGTAGAGCTCAATGGCAAGACCCGAGAAAACCATCAACGTAACCGACATCGACATTGGAGACGAGATGCGCGAGTCGTTCATGACGTTCGCCATGAGCGTCATCATCGCGCGCGCCCTCCCCGATGTTCGCGACGGTCTCAAGCCCGCCCAGCGGCGGATCCTCTACGCCATGCACGATCTCAACCTCACGCCGGGCGCACAGCACCGCAAGTGCGCCAAGATCGCGGGCGATACCTCCGGCAACTACCACCCGCACGGCCAGGAGGTCGTCTACCCCACGCTCGCTCGACTGGCGCAGGACTGGAACATGCGCTACCCGCTGGTGGACGGTCACGGGAACTTCGGGTCGGTGGACGGCGATCCACCGGCGGCGATGCGGTACACGGAGGCGCGCATGTCCGCCTTCGGGGCGGAGATGCTGGCAGATATCGATCAGGACACGGTCGACTTCGTTCAGAACTACGATCAGACACGCACCGAACCGACGGTATTGCCGGGCCGATTCCCGAATCTGCTGTGCAATGGGGGTTCGGGTATCGCGGTCGGCATGGCGACGAACCTGCCGCCCCACAACCTCGGCGAAGTGGTGGACGCCTGCGCGCTGCTGATCGACAACCCCGAGGCGACGCTCGACGAGATCATGGAGGTGCTGCCGGGGCCGGACTTTCCCACAGGTGCGCTCATCCTGGGCACCTCGGGTATCCGCCAGGCCTACGAAAGCGGCCGCGGCTCGATCGCGATGCAGGCGCGGGCGGTTATCGAGCCGATGGACGGGAGCCGGAACGCGATCCTCGTCACGGAGTTGCCCTATCAGGTCAACAAGGCGAATCTGGTCGAGCAGATGGCGGAGCTGGTGAACAACAAGCGGATCGAGGGGATCAGCAACCTGCGTGATGAGTCGGATCGTAAGGGCATGCGGGTCGTGATCGAGCTCAAGCGCGAGGCGAACCCTCACGTCGTGCTGAATCAGCTCTACAAGCACACGCGAATGCGGTCGACCTTCTCGATCAACGCAGTCGGTTTGATTCCTGAGTTCGGGGCCCAGAAGCCCGACGAACCGGTGCCGCTCGTGCCGCGGACGCTGGGCCTCAAGGACCTGATTGCGCACTTTCTCGACCACCGCCGCGAGGTTGTGGTCTTTCGGAGCCAGCATCAGCTCGCCCGGGCGCAGGCGCGGGCGCATATCCTCGAAGGCTACCGCATCGCGCTCAAGAACCTGGACGAGGTGATCAAGATCATCCGCCAGGCGGAGAGTCCGCCGGACGCCCGCGAGAAGCTGATGAAGCGGTTCAAGCTTTCGGAGCGGCAGGCGCAGGCGATCCTCGAGCTGATGCTCCAGCGGCTGACGAGCCTGGAGCGGGAGAAGATCGACGAGGAGTACCGGGAGGTCATCAAGACCATCGGCCGGCTGGAGGACATCCTCGGCAAGCGGCTCTCGGATCTGGTGGGGGAGGAGGATGGCCGGCGGCTGACGCGGGAGTGGCTGCAGAAGAACGAATGGCAGCCGCGCAAGGTGATGCAGATCGTCAAGAGCGAGCTGGTGGACCTGGCGAAGAAGCGCGGCGACGAGCGGCGCACGGAGATTCGCCAGGAAGAGGCCGGCGACATAAACATCGAGGACCTGATCGCGGAAGAGGATATGGTCATCACGATGACCCGCGACGGGTACATCAAGCGCCTGCCGGTGGCGACGTATCGCACGCAGGGACGCGGCGGCAAGGGCGTCATCGGGCTGAGCCCCAAGGAAGAGGACGTGGTGGACCACCTGTTCGTGGCCAGCACGCACACCTATCTGCTCTTCTTCACGAACCGGGGGAAGGTCTACCGGCTGCGGGTGCACGAGGTGCCGCTGGCGAGCCGCCAGGCGCGCGGCACCGCGGTGATCAACCTGATCCAGATCGAGGCGGGCGAGGTGGTGAGCGCAGTGCGCGCGATTCGCAGGTTCCGGGATGACCGGTATCTCTTCATGGCCACCCGGCAGGGCGTGGTGAAGAAGACGCGGCTGAGCGACTACGACACGCGGCTGAAGGGCGGGATCATCGCGCTGAAGCTGCGGAAGGGCGACGCGCTCGACTGGGTGACGGAGACGGATGGGACGAAAGACATCTTCCTCGCCACCGTACAGGGGCAGTCGATCCGCTTCTCCGAGGAGCAGGTGCGGCCCATGGGCCGGACAGCGGCCGGCGTGCGGGGCATCAGGCTGCGGGCGAAGGACGCGGTCATCGGGATGGGCGTAGCGCGGGAGAAGGCGGACCTGCTCGTAGCAGCCAAGAACGGCTACGGCAAGCGCACCGACCTCGACGAGTATCGCCCCCAGAGCCGTGGCGGGATCGGCCTCAAGACGATGAATGTGACAACGAAGACCGGCCCCGTGGTCGGTATGCGGATCGTGGACGATAAGGACGATCTGCTGATCATCACGACCTCGGGGACGATCATAAGGCAGCAGGTGGCGAAGATCCGCAGCATCGGCCGCTCGACGCAGGGGGTCCGGCTGATTCGGATGGCTAAGAAGGACAAACTAGCCAGCATCGCCCGCGTCGTGGGGAGGGATGAGGAGGAGGACGAGGGGGAGTAGGTACGGAGGATAGGAATCAGCCACTCGGCACTATCGTGCCGAGAGAACTCGCCATCCGGGGGAAACGACCGGCGATTCGTTTCCCCCGGTCCCCCTTTCACTCGCTTTTGGCATCCTGACGAGACTTGCGGCAAAGTTGCGTGGGACGGGGGCGAGGGTGCTGCCCTTTCTTCTTACATAGTCGTACGCTTGACGGACGGTCGGTTGGTGTGGGAGGGTGGGGAGAGGCGGTTCTGGGAGCACGTCGTCGCTGCTGCGTCGCGTGGGGGACGCAGCGCACCCGAAACACCGTAGAAGGGGGGAGACTGTGGCTGAGGCGCGCAGGGAGGAGTGGCTGCGGCGATTCCGCGAGGGGAAGCGGGTTCGGATCTACAGAGGCTATCTGACCCGCCGGAGCGCGGCGATCGCGCTCGCCGTTTCGTTCGCCTTCGTTGTCGCCGAGGTCATCATGGTCACGCGCGAAGCGGACCTGGTGGAGCTTCTGCTCCTGCCGCTAGTTCCGGCGATCTCCATCTTCGGCGCCATCTACGAGTGGGGCCGCGTCGCCCACAGCGCGGTGCAACTCGCGGACGAGCAGCTTCTCCTTTGGGATTGGCGCAACAAAGAGCGGCGCTTCGCGTATCGAGGCTTAGAAGCGGTAGCCTGTATCAAGCGCTTCCCGCGCCACAGGACCGTCCGGGTCTGTGGGCGCGCGGAAGACCGAACAGCATCGCTGGAGTGGACGGCTTTGCTGACGTGGCCCGGGAGCACCCCAACCGCCTGCGAGGTGGCAGAGGAACTTGCGCGGCGCGCCGGTCTGACCTTGCGCTCGGAGGGGTTGTGGGCTAGACCCTACGTGCAGGAGGTGCCGCCGGTGCTGTTCTGGGAATGACGTGAGTTCGTAGGGCACCTACGTACTTGACCACCGGTCGGTTGGTGTGGGAGAGTGGGGGAGGGGGCGCGTTGCTTCGGCAGTCAGGTCAACCGGAGTAGGAGCGGGACGCCCGGCTAGGCCTCCCTTTCCCCTTCGGCAGCAAGGACGTCAGCGGGCGAAGACGGCCGCCCACGGGATGACCCAGGGATAGGTGAGGAGGATGAAGAGGAAGAGGCCGGCCATAGGCCAGTGGATCTGTTCGGCGCGGCCGGTGAGCAGCCGCGGCAGCACGAATACAAGCCACCAGAGCGTCTTGTAGATCACCTGGACCAGCAGCAGCGGAGACATCGAGAGGGGATAGAAGATGCCGATGGCCGAGCAGATGAGGATGGCGGTCCACAGCGACCCTAGCATCGTCCGCAGGCCAGGGCTGTCGGGGTACTTGCCCAGGAACAGCCGCCGTTGTGTCTCGGCGCCGCCGAACAGGGTCATCAGCCCCACCGGCAGCAGGACGATGATGTTGAAGACGTACGGAAACAGGAGCAGGTTCGCGGGCCGACCCTCCATGTGGCTGAAGCGGTCGGAGAGGTCGGCGGCCTGCTCGCGTTCGCGCCTTTGCTCCTCCGCCCCGAGTTGCTGGCGTGCTTCCTCCTCGCTCTGGATGACGTAGGGCCCCACGGGCCCCCGACCGGGTCGGGGTTCGGCGCTCCGCCCCTGCCGCTGCGCGAGGGCGGGGGTCGAGGCGCACGCGCCGAGGGCGATGAGTCCGAGGGCAAGAACGAGCCGGTGTCGGAACATGGCGTCAGCCTCCTGCGAGACGGCGAAGGAGTCGGGGCCTTGCGCTAAGCGACCTTTCTCGGGCTCATTCTAGCAAGGTCGGGCGCGGGAGGCAAGTTGCTGGCCTGCGATGATTCTTACTCATGCCCGCGCTTGACGGATGGTCGGTTGGTGTGGGAGAGTGGGGGAGGGGGCGCGTTTTGGGCGTGGTGTGCGTGATTGTGATAGGCCGCAGGGGGAAAGGCGTTGCGCGAACCCATCCCCAGGTTTCCGGAGGTGCCGCCGCTGAGCGAGGCGCAGGTGGCTGCGCTGACGCGGGTCGTCTTTCTGGACGGGCCGGGCGAGCCTGAGGCATGTGACCTGATCTTTGTGTTCGGCGGGACCCATCCCGCGCTGTGGCGCGCGGCGGCGGAGGCCTACCACCGCGATCTGGGGCCGCGCCTGTTGCTCACCGGTGGGGTCAATCCGCGGGGAACGCAAGGCCGGGCCCGTGAGAACGCGGGCAAGGTGCCGGAGGCGCGGTTCCTCGCCGGCAAGCTCATCGAGGCCGGCGTGCCGGAGAATCGTCTCATCCTGGAAGAGCGTTCGACGAACACGCTGGAGAACGTGCTCTTCGCAAGAGAGGTCTTCGACTTCGGGACCATCGAGAGCGTGCTGCTGGTGTGCAAGAGCTATGCGGCCGGCCGGAAGTATCGCACGCTGCGCCGACACCTGCTGGCGGGGGTGCGCATAGTGCCCTACCCGTTTGACACGACGGGCCGGGATGGACAGCTCATCACGCGCGAGAACTGGATGGAGTCGGCCGAGGGCCGCGCGCGAGTGTACGGCGAGTACCTGCGGATCGTGACCTATGGCGCGCGGGGCGAGATCGAGCCGCTGGCGGAGCCGGTGGCGGGGTTGGAGGGGGCGCATGAGTGAGGACAGCAAGAGGCAGCGGGCGGTGTTGGTGTTGTGGTTCGCGCGAGGGCTCGGCCTCGGCGGGCTGTTGCTGGCACTGCAGGGCCTCACCATTTCTTTTTTCGCCCCGGGCTTCCTTGTGCTGGGGCTGGCGGTGATGATGCTCGCGCTGGTCGTGGCCGTACCGACCAACCGGCGCGTGAGGAAGCTGAAGGAACAGGCCGAGGGGAGCCCGGGTGGTGACGAGAGCGCCGCGGTCGGCCTAGCCGGGTTCACGTTGGGCTGTGGTCTGCTCGTGGGCACGCTAACCCTGCTGATGTGGCTGCTCCCCTCGCACGTGTGGCCGGGGGGACACAGCGTAGAGACTCCCCACAAAGTGGTCTGCTTCTCGAACGTGAAGAACCTCGCGCTCGCCTTGCAGATGTACGTGGAGGACAACGGCGATATGTTCCCGCCCGCGACGGGTTGGTGCGACTCGCTGGAGGAGTACGTCAAGAACGATTCGGTTTTCCTGTGTCCGGAAGCGCCGGACCTCAGGTGCGCGTACGCGTACAATCGCGCGCTGAGCGGGATGCGGCTCAGTGATACTGCTGACCGAGCGGCAACGGTGGCGATCTTCGAGAGCGGGGTGGGGTGGAACGCGGCGGGTGATGCGAGCATCCTGCCCGCCGCGCCGAGGCACCTGGAGGGAGACAACTACGGCTTCGCGGATGGTCATGTGATGTGGGTGGAGCGGGAGAAGCTGGCTCTGGGCAAGGCCGGGATCGACTGGTCGGTGGAGCGGGGGGAGTGAGGGGCCTGGGCAGAAGGCAAGCTCCACCCCAACGGTAACGCTAGCGGCGGGCATTCGGCTTCGCCGGATACCCGCCCTACCGGACGGCACTAAAGGCCAACAGCCTTGCGCAGTTCCTCGCCGTTGACCTCGCGGGGCGGGATTGACCGCTGGATGGCGATTGCGGCGGCGATGCCGGCCGCCTCGCCCATGGCGAAGCACTGGGGCATCACCCGCAGGGAGGCCTGCGCCTCATGGGTGGCGGAGACGCACCGGCCGGCGACCAGCAGGTTGTCCACCCCGACGGGGACGAGGCAGCGATAGGGGATCTCGTAGTGGTCGCCCTCGGGCACCTGGCGAATGTCGGTGCCCGAGCCGCTGGGGCTGTGGATGTCTATCGGGTAGCAGCTGCGGGCGATGCCGTCGGGGAACTTTCTCGCGCTCAGCACATCCTCGGCGGTGAGCGCGTACTCGCCGCGAATGCGTCGGCTCTCGCGAATGCCGATCTGGGCGGCCGTCTGCTGGAGGTAGGAGCGCTCGAATCCGGCCACGTCGGCGATGAGGAAGCGGACGAGATCCTGCGTCTGGCGCCGCGCCTCGATCTCGGCCGCTGTGAGGTCCCGCGCGTCGACGCCGCTCTTGCCGACCACTCGGGTGGTGTTGAAATGCACCACGTCGGGCTGGATTGCGTGGAACAGAAGCACGTTCTCCCGGGGGCAGCTCACCCGTCCCTCGACCTTGGCCGCATCGTAAAGGCGGTTGATCTCGGCGCGAGCCGGCATCCGATCGACGTCGACACCGGCCATGCGGAAGTTGAGGGTCATGGGCTGGGTCAGTCCATCCTCCTGCCGCCCGATATCACAGGGCACGCCCGCCCGGTGGGCGAGGTCGGCATCGCCCGTGCAATCGATGTACACCGCGGCCGAGCAGGTGTCGCGGCCGGACTTGCTTTCGGCCGTGATGCTCGCGATGCGGCCGCCCTCCACCTCGGCCTGGGTGAAGAGCGTGTGGAGCCGCACCTGCACGCCGGCCTCCAGGCACATCTCGTCGGCGACGGACTTGAATGCCTCGGGGTCGAAGGCGTTGCGCTGTCGCTCGCACGAGAAGCCGCCTTTGGCGGACAGGCGGTCGAGCGTCTCCTGGAAGATGCCGCCGACGAGCGGCCCCTGGTTTGGGTCCCACATCATGAATGGATTCACGAGGCCCGCGGTCGCCATGCCTCCCAGGAACCCATAGCGCTCGATGAGGAGCGTCTCCAGGCCCCGGCGCGCGACCGCCACCGCCGCCGCCAGTCCTGCCGGTCCTCCACCTGCAACCAGTACCTGTGCCATCATATCTCACCCGATCGAATGCATTCGCTCTGGTTCTCTTCGAGAACCAGCGGCGCGGTTCCCCTCTCTGAGGAACGGCCACGCCGTCCAACCGTCGAGCCGTTCCGGTTATCGCGACTCTCGCGCTACGCAGGGAAGCCACTTCTCAGACGAGGAGCAGTCCCGGAACCGGGAAGAACGAGGAACCGTTGGGCGAGACGGGGCGTGGTATAATGACCGATGGACGCGCTGCGGTGCACTGCACAGCAGGGCCTGCCCTGCGAGTTGATCGAGAGGACGTCGTTTGGTGGATACCCCGAAAACAGACACTGAGAGCGGGTTTCGCGCGCTGGACCATACGGCGGACAGGGCGATGGAGGCGTGGGGGCCGGGGCTGCCGGAGCTGTTTCGCGCGGCGGCTGAGGGGATGTTCAGCGAGAGCGTGAGCTGTGCCGCCATCGAGCCCGAGCAGGAGTGGCGGGTGCAGGTGGAGGCGGACAACCTGGAAGGGCTTCTGCGGGCGTGGCTGGCCGAGCTGGTGTGGGTTTCGGAACGGGATGAGGCCTCTGTCTGTCGCGTCGAGGTGGACGAGGTCCAGCAGGAGCCGTACCGCGCCCGCGGGCGCGCCTGGGGCGGGCCGCCGCCGCCGGATCTACCCCATACGGGCGCGCCGGTGAAGGCCGTGACCTATCACGATCTCCGGGTGTGGAAGGAGGGCGGACTCTGGCGGGCCAACGTCGTCTTCGACGTGTAGACGGCCTTTTCCGGTCGAACCCCGATCAGGCGAACAGCGACCGCGCGTAAGCGGCGTCCTCGGCGGCGAGCCGGTCGGTCGCGGCCTGGTCGTCGTACTCGGCCGTGATGCAGACTACGCCCTTGTAGCCCCGCCGCTTCAGCTCGACCGCCGCCCGCGGCCATGATGCAAGCCCCTGGCGACCGGACGTCCAGTAGTGTCGCCACTCGACGTCTTCGGCCTCGGGACCGGTTGTGCGCCGCCGGAAGGCGTTCTTGAGGTTCACCATGCAGAGGTGGGACCAGACGATGTCGAGCCCGAGCTCGGGGTCCTCGCCGTTGAGGGCGGCGTGGGCGGCATCCCAGACGGCGCCGATGTGCTTGGGATCGTACTTCTCCATGAGATGGAGCAGGCCCATGGCGTTGCAGATGTAACGGTCGCAGTGGTTCTGGACGCCGATCTTCACGCCGTATCGGTCGAGGAGGGGGATCTTCGCATCGAGCTCCTTCTGCGCCCGCGCCTCGCTGGCGAGATACCCGTCATCCCCGATCTCGACCATGATCCTGATGATCGGCACGCCGGCCTCGCCACAGGCGGCGATGGTTTTCTCGTCGGTCGGCCCGGCTATGCTGGCGATGGCGACGCCATGGTCGGCGAACTGCTTGGCCGCGCGGGGCAGGTCCTCGGCGACGTTCTCGGGTTCGACCTGGAAGCCCGGCCGAACCGGCAGTTCGACGGCGTCGAAGCCGAGTCGCTTCACGTGGGCGGCGACCTCCGGCAGTGGCATCTTCCAGGGCTTCGTGAAGACTCCGAAAGCGATCTCTGAAGTGCTCATGTCTTCTTCCTAAGGGGATAGAGTCAAGCGGTGGATGAGTTCAGGCCATCCACTCCATCATCTCTTTCGTGACGGGGTGGCGCGGGGGATCGCCGTTGAGGAATCGCTTCAGCTCCTCCAAGACGTACTCGCCCTGCCGGTGGACCTCATTGCCCCCCGAGCCCGCGCTGTGGGGCGTGAGGAAGACGTTTGGGAGCGTGTAGAGGAGGCTGTCGGGCGCGGGCGGCTCCGGATCGGTGACGTCGATGAAGGCGAAGATCCGGCCCTCGCGCAGCACTTCGATCATCTCGTCTTCCTTCACGATGCGGCCTCTGGCGGTGTTGACGAAGACGGCGCCCTCCTGCATGCTCCGGAGGTGGGCGCCCGCGATCATGTGCTCGGTCGATGGGAGGCTGGCCGCGTGGAGGGTCACGACATCACAGGTTCTGAACATCTCGTCGAGGTCCAGCTTGGTGGTTCCGAGCTGGCGGGCGCGTTCGTCGGAGAGGAAGGGATCGTGGCAGTAGGTCGTCACATCGTAGGTCTTCAGCCTCTCCAGAACGCCGGCGCCGACCATGCCGGCGCCGATGACGCCGATCTTGGCGCCGTAGACACCTCGCGTGGTCTCGGGCGCGGTGAAGGTTCGCTCGCGGCAGGTCGTGGCCGATGCGATCAGGGATTGCTTGAGCCCGAACACGATGGCGGCGATGGTGTACTCCACGACAGGGATGGCATTGGCGGCATAGGTGCTCGTGAGGAGGATGTTCCGCTCCCAGAACTCGTCCGTGACGAAGCCCCGGACGGAGCCGGCACCGTAGAGAACGGCCTCCAGGCGCGGGGCGGCGTCGAGGAACTCGCGGTCCATGCGCATCATCCCCCAGCCGGAGAGGATGATCTCGGCATCGGCGAGCGCGGACCGCAGGGCGTCGAGGCTTCCGGTTACCTCGGCGCAGTCGGTGAGCGTTACGAGTCGCCGGATCTCGCCGACGACTTCGGGGCTGTAGATCCCATCGCGGCTTCCCGCCGGCAGCATGAATATGGCCTGCTTCATGTCTGTGTCTCCCGAAACTCAGCATCGGCCGCCTCGAGCGATTCGAGGAAGCCGGGAATTCGCTCAATCTGCATCCCGAGCCCTGGGCCCCTGAGCGAGGCCGTCCGGGCATAGCCGTCTTTGACGTGGAACAGCTCGGGGTGGGCGGGCGCGACGAGCTCGTTGGCGCGGGGGAAGAACTGCCTGGAGTTCGCCTCCACGCCCTTGATCGTGTGGATTCTCGCGGCGAGGCCCACGCTTTCTATGAGAGCAATTGATGGATTGGTCAGATCCTGCACGGCGTAGGGTACTCCTGCAAGCTCGGCGGCGCACAGCAGCAAGAGGTCGGAGGAGAGGCACTTGCAGCTCTTCAGGGCGATGCCGGACCAGCCCATCTTCATCGCCAGGCGCAGGTCCTCGACGGAGGCCAGGCTCTCGTCCACGAGCACGGGCTTCAAGGCCGAGATCGGCCGCATGTCGTGCTTCTCGAGGTCGCGGTCCACCGGCTGCTCGACGTAGAGCAGTTCCTCGAACACGGCCGGCGCCTCTTCTCGCAGCCGGCGCAGGTACTCCACAACGTAGTCCGCGGTCTGGCACTGCTCGTTGAAGTCGACCGACAGCGTCGGCCTCGCCGGCAGGTCGTGCCGCACACGATCCCGCACGGCGTGGTAGACCCGCGAGACCGCCTCGGTTCGGTCGAGGTCCCACTCCAGGTCCCGCCCGCGCAGCTTGACCTTCAGGCAGAAGACGCCGTCGTGCCGGATCCAGGCGTCGAGGGAGTTGGGCACGCCGTCGTCCGGGAGGTCGCCGGTCACGTCGCCCTCGGTGAGGAAGTCTACGCCGCCGACGAGGTGGAAGATCGGAATCCTCGGCAGGTAGTCCTGGCGGAGAAACTGGGAGGGGTAGACGCCCTCGAACTCGTCGCCGAGGTAGCGGGAGAGGTCGAACGACATATGGTCCGGCCCGTATCCGCGGTAGGAGTCGATGCCGTTCACCTTGCCGAAGGCGTCGTGGATGGCGTGATCCACGGAACTCGCCGTCACGAGCGCGCCCAGGAAAGGCATCTCCTCGCCGGGGGTCAGCTTACGGCAGACTTCTCGGTTCGCCTTGCGGAGATCGTCCTCGCGGTCCATGAAGATCTCGATGGGGTGGGCCAAGTCGCGCTTGTCGGCGACCAGGCGCGCGTAGGCGTCTAGGAGCTGGCACATGACGATCTGCTTGGTTTCGTGGGAGGCCTTCGATACGGGCCAGGGCCAGAGGTCCATGAGAAACATGGCGCCCCAGCCGTCGGCCACCTGTCCCGCCCGGTTCTCCACCGTCGCCCTGGCATAGACGATGGGCAGCTCCTCGACGATGACGGCGCCAAAGCCCAGGGGTGTTCGGCAGCGGGCGCGCACCTTGAATAACTCGACGTTGTGTACTCTGATGCCGCTCTGCATCTCACCGACCCTCCGGTGTTAGCCCAGGCGTCAGGTGCGGGAGCCGGGGTGAGAGACGCCGACCGGCTCAGACGTGCGACGCGGGTGGAGGTAGTCTGTGTTTCGGGGCGCCCCCCGGCAACACCTCCTTTCGATGGTCGCTGGCGGGGCTTCTGCGGCGGCAGGTGACGATTTCGCCGGCAATGGACACCGGAAACGGCCGCGCCGTTGACTCCGCGGCCCGTATGTGGTACTTTGCCAGTAGCGAAAGGAGGTGGTGCTAATGTTACATAGACCCGGAGGTGGCGTCTCCTAAGGAGGCCACCGGATCCACACTGGAGTAGGGTGACACCTCCTCTATAGGATCGTCACCTCGGAACATCTTCGGGGTCCGCTTCGGCGGACCCCGATGTTTTTTTGGCCGCCGTCCATCTCCCTGACCGGCCGGGTGTGGTCCGCCCGCGCCCCCGATCAGGAAGCGCCGGACGCACAGCCCGAGTAGTTGCACCTCCCAGCGGAACGACGACAGCGACCCGCCCGAGAGGGCGGGTCGTTCTTCGTGTCAGGGTCGGCGCGCCGGCCCCTTGGTATGGAAGCGCGGATATTATACCACCGTATGGGGACCGCCGCCTACGCCGATCCCGTTCCTGATGCCCTCTGCACCGCCAGGGCTGTGATCTCGCGCACGAGGGCGTCCTTGCCGGCCATGTAGGCTTCGCCATCGTCGCCGTGGCGCTCGCTCAGCAATCGCTTCAGCTCGCTCAGCCGCGATGCCCACTCGGAATGGGCTCGCAGGAAGTCGCGGAAGGCGAGGTGTCGCTTGAGCTCCGCGGAGTCGCGCGGGCAGACGTAGAGATGGTGGGGCGGGAGGGCGGCGGCTAGATCAGCATTGTCCAGCGCGAATGCCTCTCGCTCCGGGATGCCGAGGTCGCCCTCGTGGCGGTATCCAAGCTCGGCGAGGAGGGCCTTCACGGTCTCGAACGCGTCGGGCTCGATCACCACATCGAGGTCGATGATCGGCTTTGCCACCATCCCCGGCACGGCGGTGCTCCCCACGTGCTCGATGGTCGCGCAGGCCGGTCCCAGCTTCTCCGCGATGACCTCGCGAATCCGCTCGAACCAGGTGGGCCAGTCCAGGTTGTATTCGGTCACGAGGTCCATGTCCGGAGAGCTCCCTTTCGATTCGCACGAGTAGGGGACGTGCTCATCCGCTCCTAACGTCTGCCACATTCCGCAGGGAGGTGTTGATGCCTGCCTGGGGGGGAGGGCGCGGGCAGGGGGGCCGTATGCCCGCTTTATCCGCCCAAGGCGGACCTGCGGGAGAACGGCGACGGCCTGGGCAGGAGACCAGGCTCCTGCCCTACGGGAACGGTTAGGTAGGAGTTGTGCTCTCTTCCTGCGAAGTCTTTGACTGCCGATACGGTGGGATGCCGGCAGGAAGAAGACAGCATGAAGACACCGAACAGCCCGTATTCCCGATACTGCGAAGACGAACTGATTCTGCGCGATCACTTGGCGGCCCAGCGGACGGTGCTCGCCAACGAGCGGACCGCGCTCGCCTATCTCCGCACGATGCTGACCTTTCTCATCGGCGGTGCGACCTTCATCCAGTTCTTCGACTCGGTGATCATCGAGGTCCTCGGATGGATCTTCCTCCCTGCCTCGCTGGTGGTGGGCGTGTTCGGTCTCGTGAAGTACGTGAAGGTGAAGCGGCAGCTCGCGCAGATCGGCTCGGCGGCGCGGCAGGGCAGCGCGCCGCCAGAAGGCGGGGACTAGCCGCGGAGGGGCCGCGCGCGCATGTGGAGCCACCCGACGGGCGGCGGGCATTCGGCTTCGCCGCCTACCCGCCCTACAGGAACGGCTACTCTTCGCTGATCGCCTTGGTCAGCAGCTCGGTCGCGAGCTGGGGGTTGGCGCGGCCTTTGGTCTTGCGCATGACCTGGCCGACGAGGAACTTGAGGGCGCTTTCTTTGCCGCTGCGGTAGTTCTCGACGGCGTCGGCGTGCTCGGCGATGATCTCCTGGATGACGGAGGTGAGGGCGTCGTCGTCGCTGATCTGGGTGAGGCCGAGCTCCGCGACGACGGCTTTGGGCATTTCCCCGGAGGTCACGATCCGGTCGAAGACCTGCCGCGCGGCGGGGCCTGTGATGGCGTCCGAGTCGAGCATGGAGATCAGCTCGGCCAGCGCCGCGGGGGTAAGTTTGAGGTCGTCGAGATCGAGGCCCTGCTCGTTCACGTGATACAGCAGCCGGCCCGTCACCCAGTTGGCGGCGGCCTTGGCGGGCGCGCCGGCCTTCACCGTCCCCTCGAACAGATCGGCGAGCGCCTTCTCGGTGGTGAGGATGTTGGCGTCGTACTCGGTGAGGTCGTAGTCGGCGACGAAGCGCCGCCCGCGCACCTCCGCCAGCTCCGGCAGCTCCGCCCGCACCCGAGCGATCCACGTGTCGTCGATCTCCAGAGGGACGAGGTCCGGCTCGGGGAAGTAGCGGTAGTCGTCCGATGTTTCCTTGCGGCGCATCGTCTCCGTCACGTTGCGAACGTCGTCCCACAGGCGCGTCTCTTGATGGAGCGCCTCGCCTTTTTCGG
>Ga0307377_10000308_pt1 | contig 67590 bp, 62 predicted proteins | sample TR3MG_FD_202535 | JGI IMG/M metagenome (GOLD analysis project Ga0307377, IMG submission 202535) | Soil microbial communities from Risofladan, Vaasa, Finland - TR-3 | ecosystem: Environmental > Terrestrial > Soil > Coastal area > Acid sulfate soil | place: Finland: Risofladan, Vaasa | collected... | reverse complement strand
AGGAGCGTTGAGGGGACCGCCCCCGGGGACGGGGGCCAGGAGCGTTGAGGGGGCCGCCCCCGGGGACGGGGGCCAGGAGCGTTGAGGGGGCCGCCCCCGGGGACGGGGGCCAGGAGCGTTGAGGGGGCCGCCCCCGGGGACGGGGGCTAGGAGCGTTGAGGGGGCCGCCCCCGAGGACGGGGGCTAGGAGCCTTACACAAGATTACGGAGAGAGCAGGCCGTTGACGGGGTCGTTCCAGCATTCGCAGGCGGTGCGCACCTCGTCGTCACGGGTCAAGGTGCCATCGTAGGGCCGCACGTCCTCGTGCGCCGTCCACCCCGCAAGCGCGAGCGGCACCGGCCCGCTGCCGGCGGGGATCCATTCGCCGTTGTAGCGGCGGGCCAAGTGAAGGTGTGTGGCCTCGGCCAAGCCGCCCTCACAGGAAGGGTGGCCGAGCGGTTGCCCGCGCTGCATTATGGTGCCCGGCGCGACGCGCTCCTCGCCGTAAGCGACAGCGGCGACGTGCAGGTATAGGAGCACCCAGCCGCTCTGCTCGAAGCCGTCGCCGTCCAGGTCCACGATCACCTCGCCGTTGTCGCTGCGCACCACGTACCCCGGCGCGGCGGCCGTGACCCACTCGGTGGAGGGCGCGCAGCCCAGCGCGCGATCGCTGGGGGCGAAATCGAGCGCGGCCCAGCCGCTGCCATCCCCCCACCCGCCGTGCGGGCCGCCGGTAAAGTACCAGGTATGCCCGGACTCCCACGGCAGTCCCAACTCCGGCTGCACCAGGCCGGGCGGCACGAGCGGGTCCACCGTGAAAGCGAAGGGGTTGCCGAACAGCCGCTCGTAGGCCGCCAGGAAGCCGGCGGGGCCGGTCAACGCCAGCCATTCGTCCCAGGTGGAGGAGAGGCCGGCCAGGCAGTTCTGCACCCCCGCCGTGCCTGGATTGAGTCCTGGCGCGATGGCGACGCGGACCCCCGCCGCCAGGCGCACCGTCGTGCGATCCTCCCACTTCCAGCCATAGTAGCCCTCGTTCAGCCGCAAGGCGGCCCAACTCAACTGCTCAGACAGTCCGGCGGGAGCCTGCATGGTGCTCAGCGGGGCGGTGAGCGTCTCGGCGGCGGGCTGCGGCTGGGTGACCCAGCCGGCCCGCAGTTCCAGGAGTGCCAACAAGACCCGCGGCCCCACGCTGAAGCGCTGGGACACGGCCTGCACGATCTCCGCCCCGGTGAGCCAGCGCCCCTCGACCTGCTCGGTATAGCCGGCCAGGTACCCGCCCCGGCTGGCCACGAAGGCCGGCAGGTCAAAGTGGACGTAGGCCGGGCCGTAGACCATTTCACTGTCGGGGACCAGTTTGAGGTCCGGGCCGGTCTCGGTGGCGGCGGTCGGGATGTAGAGCGTCTGGCCCGCGCTGATGCTGTTGGCATCGGCCAGGCCATTGGCGGCGGCGATCTCCTCCACGGTACAGCCAAACACGGCGGCGATCAACGTCAGGGTCTCGCCGGGCTGCACCACGTACGACTCCACGCCCGTGCTGTCGGCGAGGCTGGCGGGCGTGGGGTTGGGGGTAGGGGTGCCGGCGTACGTGCCCGGGAAGGCGGGGGAGGGAAAGGGAAGTGGGGTGGCGGTGGGCACAGGAGCGGCGGCCGGAGGAGAGGGGGTCAGCCCTGGATCGGCGCCCCGTTCAGGCGGCGGCGCCGGCCTGGAACAAGCGCCGGCGAGCACTACGTACGCCACACACACACCGACCAAAAGCGGCCGGTGCCGCAGCCTGGTGACCACTACGCCCCTCCTCATCGCGCGGAAAGTGTACCAGAGACGGGGAAAAAGGGCAAGCGGAGGGAGCGACTAAAGTCGCCACTACGAACCGACAAGCGGTGCCCGTAGTGACGACTTCAGTCGTGGCCCTGGTGGGGGGAGCGACTAAAGTCGCCACTACGAACCCAATCAGCCATCACTATTCGAGACGCCAGACGCGCAGGTTGTCCAGACAGATCGTCGCGTTGCCCTGGTCGTAGGTGGAGCCGCCAATACCGAGCCGGCCGGTCGGGAAGCGATCACTGTTGACCTGGCCTACCAGCACGCCGTTGACGTACAGCGACACAACCCCGGAGACGCGCTCCATGCTCAGATAATTCGCCCCATCCGGGTCAATGTTCTTGGCCGTCGCCCATTCCACCAGTTTATCCTGCCAGGTTCCGTTTTCCAACAGGAAGAGGGCGAAGGTCTGGTCAGACGGGGAGACCTCGAACCAGTAGAGGTTGTCTCCGTCCGGGCCAAAGCCCAACCCGCAACTGGTATCCTGCGCTCCCTCCGTACGGCAGGCCACCTCGGCGATGAACTGGTCGGTGCGGAACGGTTCGTACCATTCCCAGGCCGTGAAGTTGCTGCTCTTGATCAGAATGCAGTACTCGCCGTTGGCCGGGTTCTTGTAAAAGACGTTCTCGTTCTCGTTGTCGCGCCCCCAATTGTTGCGATTGTTCTCGAAAGCATCCTCGAAGCGCAGCACCGCATTGGCGGGCAAGAGGGTCTTGCCCACGAGCGTCCAGGTATTGACGTCGGTGAGGTCCACGTGATAGGCCGTCTCGATGGCGTTTTCGTCGGCGTCCGCGGCCTGGATGTCGTATTGCCCATGTGGGATGTCACTCACCGTGTACGTAGCACCGGCCTCGATCGTGCTGCCCTTCAGCCAGTCGTCGCCCCAGGAGGTCTCCTCGGAAGGGGAGATGTAGAGTGTGGCGATCGGGGTGCTGGAGTTGTTGGTGATCTCTAGCGAGACCAGCCCGGTAATCGTCCAGGTCACCCCGCCCGTGACGTCGGCATCCCACACCGTCTCAATCACCTGGTTGTTCTCATCTTCGGCCTTGACGTCGTAGGTGCCTTCAGGAATGCCCACGATCGCGTAGGTTTCGCCGTTGGCGATCACGTGGTCCTTCAGCCAGTCGTCGCCCCAACTGTCGGAATCGGAGGGAGACAGGTACACGTAGTACACGTCGGTGCCTGAATTGTTGGTGACCTCGAGCGTCGCCCCTGCTGGCGTGGGTACAGGCTCGGGCGTGTTAGTCGGCATGGGCGTCGGCTGCGCCACCGTAGGCTGTACCTGGGGAGTAGGGGTGCTGGGGACGCAGGCCAGGGTCACCACGACCAGCCCTGCGACTGCCAGCAAAATCCAACGGATGTTCTTCATGGTGTTTTCTCCTTTTCTTCTAGGATACGCGCTCCATCCTAACACGCTTCTGTCCACATAACGTGAAGGGAATGTAAAGCATTGCCTAGAACTCACCCTCCCGCAGGTTCGGACGGCTTAATCGTAACCTGCGGGAGGGTAATCAGAACCTGTCCATGGCCTCCTTCAACCGTGCCCGGGCCTCAGCGGAATACCACCGCTCCACGAAGGCGCGCTCCTGCTCCTCCAGGTGCGCCAGGGCCTGGGCTTCTATCCCCTCGACCCGGTTGCGCTTGATCAGGGCAAACGCTTCCTGGGACCAGGCCCCCAACGAGCGGGCCTTTTCGACCGCTGCCGGTACCACCTGCTCCAACGGCAATACCTGGTCTACCAGGCCCATCTGCAACGACGTGGCGGGTGGGTAGAACTCGCCCGAGTCCATGACGTCGCGGGCGAGCCGGACGCCGACCAGGTGGCGCAGGATGCAATCCGCCAGGTACGGCACCGGAACCCCCAGCCTGATCTCGTTCAGCCCCACGAGTTTGCGCCCCTCGGCAATGAGCCGGTAGTCGCAACACAGCGCCAGGATGCACCCGCCTGCCGTCGCATGGCCTGTGATGGCGGCAACGGTTGGCCTGGGCAGCGTGTATAAATCCAGGCACATCCGGTTGAAATCCCGGTAAAAGGCCTGAAACTCCTCCCTGGGGAGTCCGAACAGGCGGGGGATGTCGAAACCGATGGAGAAGAACTTGACGTTGGAACTGGCCAGGACCAGGCCACGCACGTGGGGGTCGCGCCCCACGCCCTGGAGCGTCTGCCCCAACTCGTGCACGAGTTCCGGGCTGAGCGCATTGGTGACGGGCCGGTCCAACTTCACGATCGCTACCTGGTCAAGATATTCCACGCGAATCATCATAGCACGGCCTCCTACCGCAACACAATCTGCTTTAACGCAGAGGCGCAAAGACGCAGAGATGGTACCGACTGTTATATCTGGATCATGCGGTTGTTCTCAAAGATCTTGCTCGCCCCGCGCCCTCTCGTATCCAATATGCGGGCATTGGCAAAGTAGGCAAAGTCAAAGTCCGTCATATCGCCCGCCTTCTTGCCTGGAATGGGCATCAGGCGGGCGGTCAGGGGCTTGTCAGCCACCACGGCCAGCGTGGCCACGTCCAGCAGGATGGCGGCCAACTCTTCCACGGAGACGTCGCCGGGCAGCGGGATCGTGTCCAGCCCGGTCCCGCACACCGCCGAGTAGAGCAGCAGGCTGTCCACCGTAAACAGGCCCTCGGCGCTGCGCTCGGCCAGGGTACGGTCCTCCAAAACAGGCAGCAGGAGGCCGGAGAACCCACAGCGCAGGAAGCGGGCCTCCCGTAGCACGCGCGTGGTGAAGGCGACCGCAAACAGGGTGGCACTGCTACCGAACGCATCTACCCCCAGCCGCTCGACGGCGTGCCCGATGCTGCGCGCGGTCTCCGGGTAGGGGGCCAGCGAGAAGTCTATGCCGCCGAACCGGAACCCGAACTCGGCTTCCAACGTGCGGCAAACCCCCTCGATGGCGCGGGCCTGCTCCTCCACGGCCGCGCGCAGACCGTCGCGGGCCTCTTCGAGCGTCGCGGCCCGTGCGAAACTGTCTACTGCCAGGTCAGCGGCCTCGGTGGCGATGGAAAAGGCCGGCCCCGGCCCCCGGTGGAAGGCGGCCGGGAAGAACGGGGAGCCTGGCCCACAATTGGCCAGGACGGCGAAACGCAGGTTGCCAAACCCCTGGGGAGTCGAACAGGCGATCTCGGCGATGGCGGCGGCCGCACGTGCGATGGCGGCCAGGTGGATGCCGGACACCGGCGCGGCCACCAGCGCCGAAGCAAAGGCCACCTGGGTCTGGCGGATGACGGCCGGGATGGCGTCTACGTAGGCCAGGTCGGCCTGCGGGTGGGTGGCCACGGCCGTACCGATGGAGCAGTAATCTATGCCGTGGGCCTGGGTCAACCTTTCCAGTTCCTGGGCGAACGGTACCGCGCTGGCCGGCCCTGCATCCTGCAGGACCTCCGGGAAGGGTTGGGTGGCCAGGCGCACCGTCTGGACCTCGAGCCCTGCGCCCTCAAAGAGCGCGCGCGCCCGGGCCTGGAACCGGCCCAGGTCGTGGAAGCGTTCCTCCTCGAGTGGGTAACTCACGTTCGTACCGATGGTGACGGAACGAATGCGCATCACGACCTCCTCACAAGACTTCCGAAGTCTGGCAGACTTCGGAAGTCTCCAATGCGGGTTTTCAGAGTGCGCTTCCCAAAGCGTACCCTGCCTTGGTAGCGTCAAAGATCTGGCCAGGGGCGAAGGAATCGCCGATATTATGAATCTCGGGGGCCGCGCGCTCCCGCACGCAGGCCTCGTATAGCGCATGGTCGGGCTCCATGCCAACGGCCAGCACGACCAGGTCCGCCGGGATGGTCGCTTCTTCCTCCTGCACGCGGATGGGGCGCGCCAGGGGGTTGACCACGTTTTCGGGCAAGACGGGCGCCCAGGTCACGTAGGGGGAAGGGACAGTGGGCGAGACGTTGCGCACCACAGTGACGCCGTGCTCGTGGACGCGCTGGAGCCGCGTGCAGTTCCAGAGCGCTACTCCCTTCTTCTCCAGATAATGGATGAGGTAGCCACGGTTGGCCGTGCAACTGTCCTTCATAAAATACGGCAACATCTCGATCACGGTGACCGCTTTGCCGCCCTCGCAGGCCAGGAAATAGGCCGTCTCGCAGCCCACGTCCCCTCCGCCCACCACGACGGCCGGCCCGGCTCCACTGGCCAAAGCGGGGTTCCACAGGAGGTCCACCGCCTGCACGACGTGGGGCAGGTCAACCCCCTCAACCGGGGGCTTCTTCGGCCTACCCCCCGTACACAATACGAGCGCGTCGAACCCGCCGTCCCGCAGGAGGTCCACGGTGGCTTCGGTGTTGAACTTGACCTCGAGCGCGTACTGGCGACTGCACTGGCGCAGCCGTTGGTCGAGATAGGCGACATAGTTGGCCACGTCGAACTTGATGCGCGGCCGGGAGCCGGGGAGCAACAGCCCTCCGGCGCGGTCACGGCGCTCAATGAGGGTCACGCGATGGCCGCGCTCGGCCGCCAGGGTCGCGCACAGCACGCCCGCAGGCCCGGCTCCCACGACGGCGACCTTGCGGGGGCGGGGAGCAGGCAACATCTGGGCCGGGGTCTGCTCTTCGAAGCCGGCGCGCGGGTTGACGGAGCACTGGAGATGCCCGCCGTGGATGAACTCGTTGATGCAGGCCTCGTGGTCGCCGATGCAGGGGACGATCTCGCCCACACGGCCGGAGAAGGCTTTCGCGGGCCAGGCGGGGTCCGCCAGGAGCGGGCGGGCGAGCATCACCATGTCGCACGCTCCCTCGCGCAGCGCCCGCTCCGCCAGGTCCGGGTACCCCAACTTGCCCACCGCCACCACCGGCACCTCCAGCCCCGCGTTGGAGCGCACACGGTGGCGGACGAAATCGTCTTTGACCAACCGGGCAACGGCCAGGTAGCAGCCGGGGGGCATGGGACCGGGTGGATGGGGGAGCCACCAGTTGTCGTAGCAACCCAGGTCCACGTCGAACATGTCCACGCCCGCCTCGACCAGGTGGCGCAGGTGGGCCAGCGTCATCTCGACCGTGCGCTCGCGCCTGAAGCGTTTGAGGGGCTTGACGCGCTCCAGGGAATCGCCGTAGGTCTCGCGCAGGGCCAGCGAGAGGTCAATGCGGTACCAGATCGGGTAGTCGGGGCCGCAGCGGCGGCGGATCTCTTTGACCAGTTCCAGGCCAAAGGCTTCCCAGTTGGCAAAGTGGCCCAGTTTGCGCCGGTTGAAGGCGGGGTTGGCAAACTGCTCCAGCAGGTACCCTTCGTGGCCGTGCAGGTAGACGCCGTCCACCAGGCAGGCCCGGGCGTCGGCCGCCGCCTGGCCGGTCGCCCGCACGACCTTCCAACACTCGTGATCGGTCAGGGGACGGCAAGGGACAGCGGGCATGTAAAAGTTGGGATTCCAGGAAGCGGAGACGGGTAACTTGAAGCGCTTGACGACGCATTCGGGCGAGCCAACCCGCCCGGCGCCGGGGCTGAGTTGGATGAAGAAGCGCGCACCGTACGCGTGCACGCCCTCCGCCAGGTCGCGCCAGCCAGCAAAGACCGTGCGGGAGCCATCAATCCGCGGCAGATAGGCGAGGTTGCCCGGCTCGGTGAACGAAGGGTCCACCGCAAAGGTGACGGGCACGAGCCCCGAGGCGATCAGACCCACCCCGCCTCTGGCCCGCTCGGCGTAGTAGGCGATCATCTTGGCGCTGGGTCGCCCCATCTCGTCCGCCATGGAGACGTTGCCCATCGGGCCCATGACGATGCGGTTCTTGATCTTGAGGCTGTTGACCTGGATGGGGGAGAAGAGGTGCTCGTAGGGGTACAGGTGGCGGGTCATCCTCCCCGCTTCCAGCGCCCGCTCGTCCTCGAACCAGGTGCCGAACCGCTCGATCAGTTGTGCGACAAGTTCCTGGCTATCTGGTGGCATTCGAACCCTCCTGACTACACTCACCCTCACCCCCGGCCCCTCTCCCTGGAAGGGCGAGGGGAGAATGCTCCCTCTCCCCTGCGGGGAGAGGGCTGGGGTGAGGGGCGATCACTCAGCAAAACAGGCTTCGAGTTGTTCCATCCCGCCCCAGGCCTCGAATAGCCTCTCGGTTTCTGTGTTGATTTCGGCGACCGTCCTGGGCTTGCCATCGCCGGAACCAGGAAACACCAGGTAGATTACCCCACCGCCGATCCCGCCGTGCCTGGGGGCCGAGTCAATGCCCAGCGCCTCGGCCAGCGCGATGGAGCCTTCTCCGATGTGGCCGCTGGGGCCCAGATCGGCGAAAATGGCGTAGGAACGTTGGCCGCTCGCCCGATTCACGACGAGGCCCAGGTCACCCAACCTGGCACCGCCCCGCTGATCGAACGGCAGAACGAAGAAGGGGACCTCGTTCGAGTTCACGTACCGGTGTGTGTCGGTCAACGCCTTGGTCGTATCCTCGAGTGCCGTCATGGAAATGTAATACCCCGGGTTGGGGTCAGCGGGGCCTTGCACCACGGACGTGCCATCCGAGGCGCCCGTATCGGTGACGAGCGCCCACCAGTTCCCCGGATACCCGGCATTCGCCAGGTAATCCTGGCCGATGTCGTCCGGGTGGTAGGCATCCGGCGCGCCGTCGGCGTCAATCGTCATCCCGGCCTCGAAGAAAAAGCCGCCGCTCTCCGGCAATCTCCAGGCCTCGACGTTACCGACGGTGAGGAACGTCTCCTCGTCACACGCCAGATTTGCTTCTTCCGGTGTCGCTGTAGGTGTAGGTGTGAAAGTGGACGTAGGTTCCAGCGTCGGTTCAGGTGTGAATGTTTCGGTCGGTTCAACCGTGGGCGTGTGGGTAGCCGGTTCGGGCGCACGGGCAGAGGTGGCTGTAGGAGGGACGGGGGTGTCCGTTGGTACGAGAGTTGGGGACAGGGCTGGCTGACGACAACTGGCCAACAGCAACAAGAGCGGCATGGAAGCGAGAAGCAGTCTGCTTGTCATCGTTTCACCTCACTGAGCCCCGCCCCCTGCCCCACCGCCTACCCAGCCTCGCACAGCCTCTTGAGATTCTCGATCGTCTGGTCCGCCGAACGATCCTGGGTGCGCTCGATGATCAGGCGGTCGGCGATCTTGCCCAGCGCCTTGCCGGGCACGGTGTACTCCAGGTCTACCGCCACCTCGGTATCGCCGTCTTTGGGCGTGTAGGTCCAGGTCTGTTCGCCGGCCAGAGGCCCTTCGATCGTCCCCTTCCAGCGGGCTCCCTGCGGGCCGAGTTGGTCCTCCAACACTCTGGTGGTGACCGGGAAATGCATGCCGGCCATCACGTAACTGAACTCGGCCACGGTGCCCACCTCACCCGCGCCGGTCAGTTTCTCGATCTCGCCCATCCCGTCGAACCAAGTGGGCCAGCGTTTGGGGTCGCGCGCCAGGGCGTATACTTTCTCCACAGGCGCGTGGATCAGAACGCTTTTCTTGATGTGAGCCATCGCTATTCCTCCTTGTCCTGACTAATGGCAGCGACGATGGGCGTCCCGCGTGCTCTCGCTGCCCGAAGCACGGGGACGGATCTCCTTGTAGATAGTGTATCATACCGGGTGGAAAGTGCAACCGAAAATACAAAAAGAAACCGGGTTTTTCCAAAAAACCAGGTTTCTCATTCCAGACAACGCTCATCACCCGTCGTCCTCGCCATCCAGGGCCCCCCCCACCACCGTGAATTGCCGCTGGATGGGGGCACGTAGCGAGGATAGGGCGGGGTTCCAGCCATCCGGCCACGGCTGCGCGGCGGGCGGCGCGACCACGACCACGGGAGGAACCATCCCCTGAGGCACCGTTGGCTGCGCGCGCGGTTCCTCACGGCGGCGAGCGATGGCGACGACGAGCAGGCTGGTGGGGATGGCAGCCCCGACCCCGCACACCGCACCGGCCAGCACCGCCAGCGACTCGTCGCTCAGGCGGTTGCTGATCATCACGGCCAGCGCCACCGCGAAGGCGACGGCGACCAGGGCGACGAAGAGTTTCAACCGCCCCCAGGGATTGTAGCGCACACCTCGCTCGTCCATACCTAACCTCCTCCTTCAATCACTTCCGCCAGCCGTCTCACCGGCCAGGGCAGAGACGGCCGGGATGCCGGCGAGGCCGGGCAGGACCCGCCCCGCGCCAGGCGGGTCACCGCTTCCCGGATCTCCTCCGCCGAGACATGAGCGACCTGGAAGCGGACCACCCGTCCCTCGGCCACGGCCAGGAAGTCCCCACGCCCCATCAAGCGCTCCGCTCCCGTCCCGCTCCAGCCGGTGGCCGTGCGCGCGTCCTCGATGCACGTGACGTGCCCCACCAGTCGTACCGGGAAATTGGCCTTGACCAGCGGCCCCAGAACAGCGGCGGTGGGCTTTTGGGTGGCCGCGACGACGTGAATGCCCGCCTCGCGCCCGCGCTGGGTGAGCCTGGTCAGTGCCCACTGTACTGGCTGCCCACCCGTCATCATGAGGTCGGCCAGTTCGTCGATCACCACCACGACGTGTGGCAGCCCCCCCTGGCAGAGAGGGCGCCGCTCCATCAGCCGCACCAGGCTCTGGAGCGCCTCCGTCGCCTCTGCCACGTCTCGGATGACCGGGCGGGCCAGGTGGGGCAGCCCCTCGAAGAGGCTGAAGGCGTGGCCCTTGGGGTCTATCAGTACGAGGGCCAGACCCTCACCCCAACCCTCTCCCTGGGAGGGAGAGGGAGGCTTACCCTCACCCCAGCCCTCTCCCTGGGAGGGAGAGGGAGGCTTACCCTCACCCCAACCCTCTCCCTGGGAGGGAGAGGGGGCAGGGTTGGAGAGCGCCAGGCTGAGGATGATGGCCTGCAAGAGGACGGTCTTGCCGGAGCCGGTGGTGCCGGCCACCAGGATGTGGGCGACGTCGGGGGAAGGGAGGCGGATGAGCAAGGGGGCACCGTCTTCGGCCAGGCCGAGAATGGCGGTCAAGGGAGGGATTGGGGATTGCGGATTGCGGATTGCGGATTGGGGATTGGTGAGTTGGTGGTAGAGGGGCAGGAGGCGCACTGGCTGCGGGTGGTCGCGGGGCACTTCGACCATCACTGCTGCCCCGCAGCGGTTGACGCGACAATTGGGCGTGTCGAGCGCGGCGGCCAGTTCCTCGCTGAGGCCCTTAATGCGGGAGATGCGCGCTCCGAGCGCAGGCAGCACCTGGAAACGCACCCAGCGGGGCGTGACCGTACCGCCGGTGACGTGAGCCGGGACCTTGTGCAGGGCCAACACGGCCTCGATGCGATCGGCCTGGAATTCCAACTTCTGGCGCATCTCTACTTCTCCTCGCCTGCTTCAATGAAATAGAACGTTTGTTCTAATCGCAAACCATATCATATCATAAACTGCGCCTCACGTCAAGCGGGAATTCCCAACTTATCCCAAACACGTGCCCCAGAAATAGGCTGTGCCTGTGAAAAGTTCTCACAGGCACAGCCCTCGGGCGCATAAGGTCGGCGCCCGCCCGGAGCCTCACCCTGTCGGGTTAGCCGCGCACGGTCTGGAAGAAGGCCTGGTAGATCGGCCCGCGGCCGTCACCACCCACACCCCCTTACCTGACAAACCGGTTGCCATCGCTACCTCCTTTCGCCTGGCGCACTATTATAGTGCTTGAACACCTTCACCGCCTCGATAGTTGCTCCCACGTCGTGAGTTTCGCCGTCTTCCGAGGTCCAACTGCCGTCGGGCCTCTGTCTGCGTACCAACTCGGCCAACCCCTGTTCGACGAATGGATGAGCCTTGGGTATGCCTACCTGGGCCAGGCAACTCAGCGCCCAGCCGATTTGCGACGCCACCCACTCGGAAAGCGGCCGGCCCATCAGGACTTGCAGGCCCTGCTCTACGACTGCGGCGTATTGAGGACCGGCCATGGCGAAGACACTGGTGGCAATCCAGGTAGAATGGAGAAATCCGTAGAACTTGCCCGTCTCATCCCGATGGCGTAGAAGGAAATCCAGGGCCTTCTGGAAAGCAGGGTGACCCCGGTAGCCCGTCACGGCGAGCCAGAACGCCGCATCGGCAGACAGGTACAGTCTGGCCTTGAGATCACCGGGGGTGGCCCAGGGAGGCGGGTTGTACTGGGCGATGGCGGGAGCCTCGTCCCAGCCGCCGTCGTCTCGCTGAACAGCAAGGAGGTACCTGGAGGCCCTATCGGCCATGGGCGACTGCAGCAATCCCAGGTCGCTCATCCACCACAAGGCGACGATGGTGCTGGCAATGGCGCTGAGGTCCCCTTTCGCCATCCGAAAGGGAAAGCCACCGTCCTCGTTCTGGAGTTCAGCCAGAGACTGGACAACGTCCGGTTCGAGTTTCACACGGTGGAGGATCCACCTGGCCCTGGCCCGTTCCAGGCTGGAGCCTTATTGCTCGATGAAGGATTCGGACTTTGTGAGATCCACGAGGACTCTACCTCTATACCCAGCCGAGGTATGCCTCTTTCTGGGCATGGAGCCGCCACACGGAAAGCCCGGCGTACGAAACACGGATGACTGCTCCCATACGTTTGGCATGGGTGTCAAACTCCTGGTACCGAAGCAGGCGGCGAATGAAGACGGTTGTCTCGTCCCGGCTGACATCCAGGTAAACCAGGCAGTACCGCGCGTGACATAGGCCACGCTCGAAATAATCCCAGTCAAGTGTAAAGAAAGTTGGATGGCGGAGAGTAAGTAAGAAGGGGATGACCTCATCGTCTTTCATCCCCTTTCGTCCTACATCGTAGCCGATGTGTCGAACCGGTATGTGCCAACCTCGTAAGAGTTGACGTTGGATTGTAGAGATGTTTTCATCGAGCACATTCATGCCGGGATTGGCTCCAAGGCGTGCTCATACGCGTGCTCAATGAATGACTTACTTGCCAATTGTACAGCCTCAGCGATGGCTTCTTTGGTGATGCTGCCGCCCCATTCTTCAGCGATGGTTTCCCAAGCCATTCCCTCCGCAACCATCTCCAAGACTTGCCAGACCATGATGCGCGTACCACGAAAGGTCGGCTTGCCGTGACAGATTTCAGGGTCGGCGACGATATAACGCCCCAAGAGTTGTGCCTTTTCGCTCTTTCTCACTTCGATACCCCCTTGTCAAGCCCTTGCAGATACTCTCCGATGTACGCAATCGCGCCCAGAATGTGTGGGATAGATCAACTGGATTCCACTGCTATGAGTATATCACAGGCCAGGATGACAGTCAATAAAACGACCCTCCCGGAAGCGGATAGCCTGGGAGGGTCGTTTCTTATGCAGGAAGGGCCATGTCTACTCGCTTACTGTCACCTCCAGCGGCGCGCGCACCGCCAGGTCGGTTGGGTTGTAGTAGTCGTAGGCACTGGAGGGCGGGGTCTGCACGCGCATGGGGAAGCGCGCCCGCAGCCGGTAACTGAACGCCAGGGGCGACTCGGACGAGAAATTCTCCAGGTAGATGATGATCTGCCGCCCCGTCAGTTCGTAACGGGCGATGACTCCCTCCTCCACCAGCCGGTTCAGGTCCTCGCTCAGCACGCTGAAGCCAGGCGGCAGCCCCAGGTCCAACAGCGCCATCTTGACCACACCAGGTTGGTTGAGCCTGACCTTCACGTTCACCGTCACCTCGTCGTTCACGGCCAGGCTGGTGCGGTCGTAGGCCAGGTCAATCGTGATCGGCTCCTCCATCTCCGGCACCGGCTCCACTTTGTCCCAGGGCAGGTAGAAGCGGGTGGAGACCTGGACCATCAGGTTGCCGCCCCCCTCCAACTCGATCTGCACCCGGTTGGCGCCGGCCGGGGAGAAGCCACGGTCGAAGGTGACCACATGCACGACATCGGCGTTGGTCTCGTCAATCGCGATCTCCTGCGTCTGCTCCTTGTTCAGGCTCACCCGCACGCGCACCGGGCTCGTGGCCTCTCCCGCCTTGCCGGTCGCCAGCAGCAGCGCCTTGAGCGAGAGGATGGTGGCCTGGGTGGTATGCCAGGTGCCCCACGAGTCCTTGCCCTGGATGATGTAGGCCAGCGCGCCGGTCACCGCGTCGGGATGGGCATTGGTCTGCATGAGGGCGATGGCGGCCAGCGCCGTCGTCTCCAGGCTGCCACTCTGCCCCGTGGCCCCCATGAACGAAGCCACCTGGGCCTGCCAGTACACGGTGTCGCCATCTTCCACGCGCATCTCGTACAGCCGGTCTACGGCAGCCCGCGTCATCGAGTCGTCGGGGTCGTAGGCGGCCAGCGCGTTGGCGACCAGGGCCAGGCTGTAGGCGTCCTCACCCTCACCCTGGCCCTCTCCCTGCGAGGGAGAGGGAGACAGGGCGAACTCGCGGATGTAGGCGATGGCCCGGCCCACTTCGGGCGTGTCGGTGTAGCCGGCCTCGATCAGCGACCAGGTGATGTAGGCAGTGGCGGGCACCTCGGCGGCGATTTGCCAGTGCTCCGAGTAACCCTGGTCGAGCCAGGTGCCGTCCGGGCGCTGCTGGCTCAAGAGCCACTGCGCCGTGCGCTGGATGAGCGCCTCGTCCACCGGGTAGACCCTGGACATGTCGGTAAATTCCATCAGGCCATAGGCGGTGAGGAAGACCTCCGCCGGCGGATTGCCGAAGAGGGAGAAACCGCCACCCGGCACCTCGAAGGTCAACAAACGCTGGTAGCCGGTACCGACGTATTTCTCAGCGGTCATCTGGAGCTCAGGATTGGCCTGGCCGGTCGTCTGCAAATAGTTCAGCACCAGAACATTCGGGTACGTCACCGACGTACTCTGCTCAAATCAGCCATAGGGTAGTTGCAGGATCTTTTCCAGCCCTTCGACCACCTGGGACAGCACGCCCGGGTAGACCTTGACCTCGACGTAGGGGGTCTCCGGGATGGCCTCGGGTGGGATCTGGATCTCGGCCTCGCGACTCTCGCGCAGCCAGTCGCTCTCCGTCAGCGTGATTTCCTTGCCGTTCGGGACGACGTTCACTTCGCGCCGGATGGCGTCGCTCATCTGCTCGCCCCAGGCGGTCACCTGGAAGCCACGCCGGCCGAACTTGAGGACGCGGATCGGAAAGTAGACCACCTCGACCTCGTTGGAGGCGATGGTCAGCGTCTGCTCCCCCGCACCCAACAACTCAAACCAGGGCTCTGGCTCGACGACCAGCCGCACCTCCTGGGCTGCGGGCAGGTAGTTGAAAACGCCGACCGGGATGCTGATCTCGTCCTCCTGGGTGAGCGCGACGGGCAGATCAATGTCCACGAAGAAATCCTGGAACACGCGCACGCCGCGCGTGGTAAAGCCCAGCCGCCCATCCTGGGAGGAAGCCAGTGCCGTCAGCCGCCAGGTGGTGATCGAGTCCGCCATGGGAATCTCGAGCGAGACGAAGCCGCCCTCGTCGGTGACGACCTCCGGTGCCCAGTAGAGCGTCTCGGGGAAGTATTGGCGCAAGCGCGGGGCCTGGGCGCCGGCCTGCCGGTCGGATTCGCCCGGTACGGCGGCCTCTTGCACCACCTCCACCGTTTTCTCCACCGGCACCGCGACCATCGTCGGCAATGCTTCAAACATCGCTGCCGGCGGCGCTGGGGCCATCGCACCCATCATCAGGCCGCGCCCGCCGCTGAGGGCAAATATCAGCAGGGCTGGCAGCAGCGCCATGGCCGGCAACGCCCACAGCGCACCCAACCCGGTGACCAACCCGCCGGCGAAGCGGCGCGCCTGCAGCCAGCGGGCCTGCCCGAAGAGCAGATATGCGCCAGGGATGAGCAAGGCGGCCAGGAGCATGGCGATCGTCAGCCCCTCGCCCGGTTCAGCCCCGCGGTCCACAGCCTGGATCAACAAGACGATGAGCGCGCCCCAGGCCAGCGTCAGCAGGGTGAGGAATTTGGCGGCCGGGTCGCGCCGTACCCAGGCGTAGCCGACGAAGACCAGCATCCCCACGCCAAAGGCAACGGCCAGCGGGATGAGGAGGACGAGCATCACTTCCGAATTGAGGTTGTAGAAGGCACCGGACGCCACGATGAGCCCGCCGATCAGGCACCCCACGGTGAGCACCAGGATGCCAATGGCGGCGGCCAGCCGCGCGAGCGCACGTTTGGCAACCCGGGCCTGGATCACGGCGACCAGTACCACCGCCCACAGCGCGAGCGGGATGAGGGTCAACCCCACAGCAGACGCAGTCCCGATGCGCTCGAATCCCTTCTCTTGTGCCGACTGGGCCGCGACCATCTTTTCCTGGCGTGAGTTGATGGGCTGGAGGGCCGCGGCGGCCAGTCCCGCCCAGGTGGCTTTAGCCGCGTCGTCCTGGGCCTCCCGGATTTGGGTCTCGGCAGGGGGGATGGTGGACGGCAACTCAAACTCCTTGATCTGGTAGCGCGGCTCCAGCAGGTCCTGCTCCAGCAGAAAGTACAGTTTGGCAAAGCCGGGGTCCTGGCGCTGCAAGGCAAACACGGACTCGTCCACGATCGCCACGCCCAGCACCGTCTGCGCCCCTGCTCCCTGGCCGCCTGCCTCGCTCGTCTGGAAGTTGATGGTCGCATTCTCGCCCGGCAGGTAGGTGTCCTGGTCGGCGGTCACGGAGATGGCCAGGTCGTTGGGCGCATCCACCACCACGACGCGGGTATCGCGCACGATGGTGCCCTCCAACAGCACCTTGTAGGCGTGCAGTTCCAGCGTGCCGTACAGGTCGGGACTCACGTCCACGGCAAACTCGGCTTTGCCATCCTGCACGCGCGCCGAGCGGGTGGAGAGCGTCTGCCCACCCTTGACGAGGTCCAGGTAGACGTCACCATAATCTACCTGCGTGAAAGCGACCAGGTTCATCGTCTCGCCGACGACGTAGGCGGCGCGGTCGGCGCGCAGGAGGACGCTATCAGCCCCGGTCTCAGCCTCAAACGACACCTGCCGGTCCGCGGTGAGGCCGGTTTCGTCGCGGGCCAGGATGGAGAGCGTGTGCACACTACCGGCTTGTGGCGTGAAGGTGAACTCGGCCAGGCCGAATTCGCCGGTGACCAGTTCGGTCTGCGGCCCGCTGTCCACGCTGACCTGCAGACGGGCCGGCGCAGGGCGGCCATCGGGGTAGGAGGTGAGGATGTAGACGATGTTCTCGACGCCGGGCTTGAGCGTGCCGCTCTCGGCGACTGCTTCGATGACCAGCGGCGGAGACGCGACCGGCAGTACCGAACTCGTCTGCTCGGCGTGCTCGGTCTGATCCACGACGGTCACCTCCAGGGCGAACTGGGCCTGTCCGGTCTCCAGCCCCGTTCCGGCAAAGTAGGTGGGCAGGTCGAAGGTGAACTCGTAGGTACCGTTCTCGTCGGTCTGGCCTTGCAGGTCCACCACGAGCGTGCGTTCCACGTCCCACAGGCTGCCGACCAGGTGCACCTGCCCCTCGGCCACGGGCTTGCCGAAGAAATAATCGGCCTGCACCGTTCCGGCCACCCGCTGGCCGGGGGTGTAGAAAGTGCGGTCGGTCGAAATGCTCACGGCAAACTTGGGCAGCACGTAGGGGCGCACTTCGACCGTCTTTTCGGAACGGGTGTCGCCGATGGCGACGCTGAGTTTATAGTCCCCCTGGTTGACCAGGTCGGCCAGCGTGAAATCGGCGGAGGCCACGCCAAAGTCGGAGGCGGTGACACTCTGGCGGAAGACCTTGTTGCCCTTGGAGTCTTCCACCAGAAAGTTCACCGTCGCGCCACGGGCGGGGGTCAGGTCGAAGGTGCTGAGGGCCAGCGCGCGCATGTGGATCGTCTGGCCGGGCTGGTAGAGGGGCTTGTCACTGGTGAGGAGCAACCGGTAGTCGCGCTGGATGGTCACGGGCTGTTCTACCCGGTCGTGTCCCACCGCCGACTCCGTCTCCACGACGAGTTGCGCCTCGGCCGGCACGTCGGCTGGCACGTGGAAGAGCACCGGCAGGCTGCCGGTCTCGTCGGTCTGCCCCTCGAAGAGGGGGATGGCCTTGCCGCCGGCCGGTTTCAGGCTCACCTTCACCTGCGCGCCCGCGATGGGGCGGCCAGCGCCAAAGTCCTGCACGACCACGCGCACCGAAGCGTCGCTGTCGGGCGCGAAGCGGGTCTGGCCCACCACGACCGTTTGCTGCTCGTCCATGCGCTCCGGCAGGGTAGTGACCCAGTGGAGCGACACGAAGCCGGCAACCACGGCCAGAATGATGAGCACGTGGAGCGCAGTGGCAAGCCACCGCTTGCCTGCGCTGGTACGGATGAACGGTTTAGCAGTCGAGGGGTGAGTCTCCATAGCGTTCCTCCTGGAAAGTGAGTTGGTCTATGCCTATAGGACGCCGCACGCCAGGTACAAGTTCCCTGCGAATCTTCCCGAAAGCCCTTTGGCACACCGCCAGCACCCAACATGACACTGACACTTTAGGAAGATCAAGGTCAGATTTGACACATTGGCAAAATGAGGTAAAATATCCTTTATGCCGAAGGGCAAGCGGCGGCTTGCGTTCGGGTATCGGCCCACGTAGCTCAGCCGGTAGAGCACACCCTTGGTAAGGGTGTGGCCATGGGTTCGATCCCCATCGTGGGCTCTATACGATACTATGATATGGATGATAAGGCAAGATGGCTAAAAAAGCAATTCGCACCGTGATCACACTAGCTTGCACGGAATGCAAAGAGCACAACTATACGAGCGAGAAGAACCGGCGCAACGATTCGGGCCGTCTGGAGTTGCAGAAATTCTGCCCGCGTTGTCATAAGCACACGTTGCATCGCGAGACGAAGTAAGGTACTCACAGGCCAGTAGCTCAATTGGCAGAGCAACGGTCTCCAAAACCGTAGGTTGCGGGTTCAATTCCTGCCTGGCCTGCCTGAGGTGAGCTTTAAGACACCGCCGTGCGTGAAGGCGGTGTCTTGAAGTGTAGAGCGATTGCTACAGGAGACACGATCAGTGGCGAAAAAGAAAGACAAGCCGAGGAAGGAAAACGTAGTGGTACGCTACCTGCGCGATACGCGCGGGGAACTGCGTAAGGTGCACTGGCCTACGCGCCAGGAGGCCTGGAGCCTGACGAAGGTCGTGCTGGTGGTGACCGTCTCCATGGCCCTTTTTCTAGGTTTGCTGGACTATCTGTTTGACCGCGAATTGGGAGGGATCATCAGCAGAAGCGCCATCGCCATTGGAGTCGCAGCCGTGGTCGTAGTGGCCGGCGTGGTGGCCGCCGTGATCCTGGGGCGGCAGTCCGCACGGTAGATTGAGCTAGGATAACGGCAATGTTGGTGGACGAAATCAGACCCGAGGCAGAGCCGGTAGCGGACGACGCGGATGGCGCGGATGGGTACATCCGACAGCATCCGGCGGATGGCGTACATCCGGACGCCGGCCCGCTGATGCCTGCCCGCCCAGGGTCCGCCGATGAGCCAGCCGGAGTCATGCAGCCGTTCCCCCCTGACCTGGTGGGGGAGGAGGAAGCGCGACCGGTAGCCGAGGCCGCCCCGGAAGCACGCGACCTTGAGGAGACCGAGGTGCTATCCGGTGTGGCAGGGATCGAGGCTGAAGAGGAGGAGGGCGACGAGGAGGCGGAGGCCAGGGCGGCGGAACCGCAAGACAGCCGCGCCTGGTACGTCGTCCACTGCTACTCGGGGTATGAGAACAAGGTCAAGCACAACCTGGAACAACGCATCGAGACAATGCAGATGCAATCTCAGATCTTCCAGGTGGTGGTCCCGACCGAGGACGAAATCGAGGTGCGCGAGGGCAAGCGGCGGGTCATCGAACGGCGCGTCTTCCCCGGATACATCCTGGTGCAGATGCTCATGAACGACGACTCCTGGTACGTCGTGCGCAACACGCCGGGAGTGACCGGGTTCGTGGGGATGGGGAACACGCCGACCCCCTTGCGCTACGAAGAAGTCCAGGCCATCATGAAGCGCATGGAGGCCGAGGCTCCCAAGATCAAGGTCACGTTCAAGCAAGGCCAGAAAGTGCGCATCGTGGATGGCCCATTCAACGAGTTCATCGGCATGGTAGACGCGATTGACATGGGACGGGCCAAAGTGCGGGTGCTGGTCTCTTTCTTCGGCCGCGAGACGCCGGTGGAACTCGACTTCTTGCAGGTGGAAAAGGCCTGACAACCTGTGTTTGGGATGGAGGACGATGAAGAAGGTTAAAGCAATCGTAAAGTTACAGATCGAGGCCGGGAAAGCCAACCCTGCCCCTCCGGTCGGGCCCGCGCTGGCGCAGCATGGCATCAACCTGATGCAGTTCTGCAAAGAGTACAACGCCCGCACGGCCAACCAGATGGGAAACGTCATCCCGGCTGAGATCACCATCTTTCAGGATGGATCGTTCAAGTTCGACCTCAAGACACCGCCCGCGCCCGATCTGCTGCGCAAGGCGGCCGGGGTGGAGCATGGCTCGGCCGAACCGAACCGAACGAAGGTGGGGAGCATCACCCATGCCCAGTTGGAAGAGATCGCCAAACTGAAGATGAAGGACCTGAACGCCCTGGATTTGGAGGGTGCGATGCGGCAAATCGAGGGCACGGCGCGGAGTATGGGGATCTCGATTGCAGACTAAGCCACCGGCATACGGTGGGCCACCGCCGGACTGTGGTCCGGCAGGAGAGATGATGAAAGGTGGGAGGGCATAGCCCGTTAGAACCACGAAGGAGGAACGATGCCGAAACGGGGCAAGCAGTATCTGGAAGCAACGCAGAAAGTAGAGCACCTGCAGCAGTATTCGCCGCAGGAAGCGATGGCGCTGGTGAAGGAGACCAGTTACACCAAATTTGACGCCACGGTAGACGTACACTTCCGATTGAGCGTAGACCCACGTCACGCCGATCAGCAGGTACGTGGCGTGGTCCTCTTGCCTCATGGCCTGGGCAAGCAAGTGCGGGTATTGGTCTTTGCCTCCGGCGAGGGGGAGAAAATCGCCCAGGAGGCCGGAGCGGATTACGTGGCCTCCGACGACGAGTGGATCAAAAAGATTCAGGACGGCTGGACGGACTTTGACGTGGCCATCGCCGTGCCGGAGATGATGGGCAAGGTGGGCCGCCTGGGGCGAGTGCTGGGGCCACGGGGATTGATGCCCAACCCCAAGACCGGAACGGTGGCGCCGATGGAGGACCTGCCCCGCCTGGTCCAGGAGGCCAAGGTGGGCCGCGTAGAGTTCCGCGTGGACAAGACCGCCAACCTGCACATCCCGATCGGCAAGGCCAGTTTCTCGGCGGAGAGACTGCTCGGCAACTTTGCGGCGATCATGGAAGCGGTCGTCAAGGCCAGGCCTCGCGGGGCCAAGGGGATGTACATCCGCAAGATCACGGTTACGTCCACCATGGGGCCAGGGATCAAGATAGATCCGCTCCAGGCTCAGACGATGGAGGTTGCGCTCTAGACTAGAGTCGTGCGGACAACCGATAGCCGAAGACAGCAGGTGCGCTACAGGCGCCGCGTGGCGGCGCCAGCACGTGGCGCTTAATGGTGGCCTGCCGAGGTAAGAGACAACCATCCTGATGCGCGTCCCTGCGTCACAGAGACGCACATCAGGTAATGCGGGTCCCTGCGTCGGCACGGCGCAGGGACTTTTACTTATAGGGAGGAGGTGAAAGGGATTGGCAATTTCGAGGCAACGGAAGACTGAACTCGTGGCCCAGTACGTGGAGCAACTCAAGCAGAGCCAGGGCATCATCCTGGCCGACTACCGTGGGCTCACCATGAGCAACCTGAATACCATCCGGCGGGCGCTGCATACCGTCAGCGGCAAATTCCAGGTGGTCCAGAACCGCTTGCTGGCGCTGGCCTTGCAGGAAGCCGGGATGTCGCTCCCGGAGGACTGGCTGAGCGGGCCGACGGCAGTCGGTTTCTGCTATGGCGAGGTTCCACCGGTGGCCAAGGCGCTGACGGATGCGGCCAAAAACCTGGAGGGGCTGCGGATCAAGGGCGGGCTGGCGGGCAAGTCGGTGGTTGCGGCGGAGCAGATACGCATCATCGCGGATCTCCCGTCGCGGGAAGTGTTGCTGGCCCAGGTCCTCGGTACGATCAACGCTCCGGCCAGTCGCGTGGCCGGCGTCGTGGCCAGCGGCATCCGGCAGGTCCTCAACGTGTTGCAGGCGTACGTGGACAAACTGCAAGAGGCGGGCGGTGTGCCCGCCCCGCTGGAGCAGGCTGCTGAGCCAGCCCCAGCGTAATGCTCACAGCCCCCACTGAGGGGAAACGCTGAGGGGAAACGCTCGCAGCCCCCGTCTCGGGGGCGTCCCTGACAGGGAAACGCTCGCAGCCCCCGTCTCGGGGGCGTCCCTGACAGGGAAACGCTCGCAGCCCCCGTCTCGGGGGCGTCCCTGACAGGGACCATCACTTTAAGCAACCAAACACGAATTTCAGTTAGTTCGAGGAGGAAAAAGGAACAATGGCAGACCTGGAAAAACTTACGGAAGAGATCAGCAAGCTCTCATTGCTGGAAGCGTCGGAACTGGTCAAGATGCTGGAGGAGAAGTTGGGCGTGACTGCGGCAGCGCCAATGGCGATGGCCGCCATGCCGGCGGCAGCGGCAGCGGCCGAGCCGGAGGAGGAGCAGACCGAGTTCACCGTCACGCTCAAGGAAATCGGCCCCAAGAAGATCGAAGTCATCAAGGTCGTCCGGCAACTCACGGCGCTGGGGCTGAAGGAATCCAAGGAAATGGTGGACGGGGCACCCAGCACCGTGCTGGAGGCAGTCAGCAAGGAAGCGGCCGAGGACGCCAAGGCCAGACTGGAAGCCGTCAGCGCAGTCGTCGAGGTCAAATAGTTCGCCCCTGGCAGACGAGCAATACAGTGCACAGAGCCGCCTCATCCGAGGCGGCTCTGTGTTATGTGCTGAACTGACATCCTTTACAATACAGGCCGAACGGACTATACTTGTCCCTGTGGTCACGCCTCTTCTGACAACCAAGACCTTCATCCCCACACCCCGCACGGCATTAGTGCCGCGCCCGTGCTTGATCGAGCGGTTGAGCGCAGGGCTTGGCCGAAAACTGACGCTGATCTCTGCGCCGGCCGGCTTCGGCAAAACCACGCTGGTGAGCGAGTGAATCGCAGGGATTGCGGATTGTGGAATGCGGAATGCGGAATGCGGAGAGCGAGTTGCGTGGCTGTCGCTGGACAAAGGGGACAATGACCCCCTCCGCTTCTGGCGCTACGTGATCGCCGCACTGCAGACCATAGACGCGACGATCGGCCAGGCCGTACAGGCCGCCCTGGAAACGTCGCAACCCCCCTCGCCAGAGGCCCTCGTCGCCACCCTGATCAACGACTGCGCGGAAACCGACGTCAGCCCCTACATCCTCGTCCTGGACGACTATCACGTCGTCGAAAACCCGGCGATCCACGACAGCGTCAACCTCTTGCTCGACAACCTGCCGCCGCAACTCCACCTCGTGATCATCACGCGCGAGGACCCTCCGCTGGCGCTTCCCCGCCGCCGCGGACGGGCGGAACTGGTCGAGATACGCGTCGCCGATCTGCGATTCACGGCTGAGGAGACAGCGCAACTGCTCAACCGGCTGGCCGGGCTGAACCTCTCACACGAAGACGTGAACACCCTGGAAAAGCGTACCGAGGGCTGGGCCGTCGGCTTGCAGATGGCAGCGCTTGCCATGCAATCGGCCTTGCCCATGCGACAGCAGACGGCCCTGGATCAACACAACTTTGTGATGGCATTTGCCGGGGACGACCGCCACGTTGTAGACTATCTCGTCCAGGAGGTCTTTGAGCGCCAACCGCCGCACATTCAGGCGTTTTTGCTGCAGACGTCTATCCTGGAGCGGCTGTGCGGGCCACTGTGCGACGAGATCAGGGGGGTCAGGGAGCAGGGAGCAGGGATTAGTGATCAGGGATTAGTGATCAGGGAGCAGGAAATGGCCCTGGTCGCCGATCACCGATCACTGATCCCTGATCACCGATCCCCAATCACCGATTCCCAGTCCATCCTGGAATACCTCGAGCGCGCCAACCTCTTCACTACCCCGCTCGACAACCGGCGTTGCTGGTATCGCTATCACCAACTGTTCGCCGACCTGCTCCGTCAACGCTTGGGACAGGTCGAAGGAAAATCCCATATTGACGCCCTCTACCAGCGGGCCAGCGCGTGGTGCCAGCAACAAGGGCTGGTCGCGGAGGCAGTATCCTACGCCCTGGCGGCCTCCGACCCCGCATACGCCGCAGCCCTCATCGAGCGAAACGTGTTGGAAACGTTCTACGACAGCGAGATCGCCCTGGTACACCAGTGGTTAAAGGCGCTCCCCGACGCATTGGTCCGTTCCCGCCCCCTGCTGCAAGCCGTCTACGCCTGTACTATGGTGCTCCTGGCACGGTATTCGGCCGAGTCCCTGGAACAGGCCGAGCGCTGGCTACAAGAAGCGGAAACTACGTTGGAAACCCACAGGAAGGCCACTGGCGGCACGCATGAGCCGGGCAGACCTGCCGACAGCGAAGTGAGGGGCTTTATCGCCAAATTCCGCGCATACATGGCACGCTTCCGAGGGGACGACCCGCGCACTGTCGTCCGCCTCTCCCAGCAAGCGCTAGAGCATCTCCCCAAGGATGAGCCGAAATTCCGCAGTGCGCTGCTCGCCAACATGGGGTACGCGTACATGCTGCTAGACGACGAAAGCGCCGCCGACCACGCTTTTGCCGAGGCCAGGCGACTGGGAGAATTGAGCGGCGATTTGTTCAATGCCTGTGCCGCCACACAGGGGCAGGCCTTGATCCTCCGCAGACGCGGCCGCCTGCGTGAGGCGGCGGCGATTTGTCGGGACAGCCTGCAGATCGTCGGCCGCCGCAGCGAAGAAACCGGCCGCCCAATCCCCTACGCCGGGGGAGTCCTCCTGACCCTGGGCAACGTGATGCTGGAATGGAACGAGATGGAAGAGGCTGACCATCTCTTGACCCAAGGCGTTGCCCTGACCAGACTGCTCCCGGATCTCACTGTCGTGCAGGGATACATCGCGCTGGCCCGCCTCAGGCGAGCGCAATCGGCCATCACCGAAGCGTTCGAGTGGCTTGCACAGGCAGACCGGTTGCACCCGACCTTCTCGCCCCGGATGCAAGGGATGTACTCATCCCCCTCATCCGCCTACATCGCCGCATACCGCCTCCAACTCTGGTTGGCGCAAGCAGAAAACGAACCCGAGGCGCTGGCCCGCGCTGCCCGCTGGGTTCGCGAGCGCCAGATCACACTGAAAAATGAACTGCATCACGATCTGGACTACCTGGAGCAGATTGCCCTCTACCGTCTGCTCACCGTTCAGCGCCGCTTACAAGGGCGCCCCGACTTGCAGCCGCTCCTGGACTGCCTGGACCGGCAGATTCACCTGGTCAGGGCAAAGGATTGGAACGAGTGGGCGATTACGCTTTTCATTCTACGCGCCCTGGCCCTGCAAGCACAAGGCAATATGGACCAGGCCGTCGTTTCGCTGCAACCAGCGCTCACTCTGGCCGAGCCCGCAGGCTACGTGCGCATCTTTGTGGACGAAGGGGAGCCGATGGCTGCGCTGCTCCGCCGGGCGGCCGCTGAGGGAATAGCGGTGAATTACGTAAACCGGCTGCTGGCCGATTTCGGACTTCGGATTTCGGATTGGAGGCAGAGCAACCTGCAATCCGCAGTCCCGTGTACTCACGGGCGCAATCCGCAATCCGCAATCTGGTTGAGCCGCTCAGCCCTCGCGAGATCGAAGTGCTGCAACTCGTGGCCACCGGCGCCACCAACCCACAGATTGCCCAGCGGCTGTTCATCACGGTGGACACCGTCAAAAAACACCTCTCTAACATTTTTGGCAAACTGGAAGTCAAAAACCGCACCCAGGCGACGGCGCGTGGGCGCGAACTGGGCCTGCTGGGATAATTCCCCCCCAAGATTCCACCCCCAATTCCACCATTGGGTAATGACAATACCACCAGTCACCTGGTATACTGATCGCATTCCAGGAGATCGGGCGTCATATTCCCAAAAGAGGACCAAAGCATAGGAGGGATGAAAATGGACCAATCAGTGTTACCTGTCTTGTTTTACTCTTCTCCGTTAGCCTTTGTGCGGGAAATTGTGGTGACCCTGGTTACGGAATGGAGAAGGTATCTTGATGCCCATCGCCGACAATAAACCGGTGATTTATCAGATCGAGGTGCAAGGACGGCTCGACGAAACCTGGTCCAAGCGACATGACTCTCAGGCTGCCCGCCAGCCTGCGCCGGCGTATCCACACGATTGTCCGCGAGAATGCCCAGGTGCGAGCCTTTGTGGGGGTCGCGTTCGTCACCGGCTTCGTCATCTCGCTGATCGAACTGGCCTGCACAGGCCAGGTCTATCTCCCCACCATCATGTTCGTGTTGAGCGTGCCCAATCTGGCTGCCCAGGCCTTTTTCTACCTGGTGCTCTACTGCGTAGCCTTCATCCTCCCCCTCGCCGTCGTGTTCCTGTTGAGTTACCTGGGCGCAACCTCGCAGCAATTGGGCCTCTTTGTCAACCGCCACACTGCCGCCATCAAGGGCCTCACCGGGCTGCTGTTCGTGGGGCTGGCCCTGTGGATGACGTGGACTCTGGCTCCCCTGTTTGGTGTGCGGCCCCCCTGGAGCCAGGCGTTGCTCAGCGCGGTAGTCGGCGCAGTCGCTCTGGGGACGGCAGGGCTGCGGCGCTGAAGCGCCTGCTACGAACCTGGGGGCAAGTTCGCTCCCACGACGATCATCTGCCGGTGACAGTCGGGGCCGTAGGCTACCGGTGGGAGCGACATGTCGCCGTAGGCCGCCCTCATCTCCAGCCCAGCCTGATCGAACATGCGGCGCAGTTCGGGCAGCGTGTAAATGCGGATGCGCTCGTGGTCACTCCACAGGTGCGTCACGCCATCGCTGTCGGTGAAGCGGAACACACCGTGGCAGACGAACGTGGCCGGATCAAACCGGGCCTCCGTCAAGTAGACGCCCTCCGCTCGCTCCTCTCGCTGGGTAGCAGATTGAGTTAGCCACTCGATGAAGGTAACGGGGTCCAGGAGTTGCAGCAACACTCGCCCGCTGGGCTTGAGCGCCCGGGCGATAGAGTCCAACACCCGCTGGTTGATCTCGTCGTCGAAGAAGCCGAAGCTGGTGCTGAGCACGACCACGGCGTCGAATTCCTCCCGGTAGGCCAGCGTGCGCATGTCCCCCTCGACGAAGGTGACACCCTCCAATCCCTCGGCGGCGGCCTGGCCGGTGCAATAGCGCACCAGGCTGGGGGCAACGTCCAGCCCGACTACGTCAAGCCCGCACCGCGCCAGCCGCCGCGCGTGCACGCCGGAACCGCAAGCCAGGTCGAGCAGCCGTTCGCCAGGCCTCAGGCCGAGCGCGTGGACGACGAAAGCGACCAGGCGGTCGTCCCAGGCGTCAATGCCCTCGATGCCCTGGCGATGGACGACGCGAAACTGGTAGGCCCACCAGTCCCAATCGTGAACGACGGTGTCTTTTGTGACCATCGGAGTCTCCTTTGCAGTTCAGGCCAGATATGGTATCATAGAGTCAGAAAGTTGGAATTTCGGACGAGGGTCCAGAGGTGAAAACGATCAAGGTTCGCAAAAAGCATCAGATCACGCTCCCCGCTGCCATCCGCGAGGCGGCCGGCGTGTACGAAGGGGACTTGCTGACCGCCGAGGTTCGCGAGGATCACACGATCGTGCTGCGTCCTAGCCAACCGGTAGATGCCGACGAGGCGTTCTTCTACACCCCCGAGTGGCAGGCAGCCGAGCGCGAGGCGGACGAGGACATCCGGTTGGGGCGTGTGTATCGCTTCGACAACGCCGAGGAGGCCATAGACTTCCTGCACAACCACGATAGGGAAGACGTAGCACCCCACGATGCCCACTGAGCTCACCAAGAGATTCGTGCGAGCCTATGACCGGCTGCCTCCCGACGTACAGCAGCGCGTAGACCGAGCACTGCGACTTCTCGAAGAGAACTGGCGCCATCCGGGGTTACGCGCCGGGCGGTTGTCAGGCCAGGGTGACATATTCTACGCCCGCGTTGACCAAAACCACCGCAACACCTACGAGCGCCGTGGAGACACGCTGGTCCTGCGCAGTGTTGGCCGCCACGACGAGACGCTCAAGAATCCGTAGCACCTCCCCTACACTTGACTAACTCGAAGATCAGGAAAGCGGGCAGCCGGTAGCAGTCCTCCAGGTTGGGATTGCACTGCACCTGCTCCTCCGTCGGGCGGGGCTCGTCCAGCCGCCGGACCAGAAAGCCCGCCTGGGTGATCAACTGACTCCATCCCGCGAGCGTGTACCGCCATGTCGGCGCGTCCCAGTGATACGTCAGCCGCTGCATGCTCCAGTAACAGACGCCGGGGCCGGAATCAAAATAGCGGTCAATCTTGAGCGCCATTTGGTTGCCGGCCTCGTCCCGTTCCCATTCCCGCACCGGGGTACTCGTGAGCGGGTGCGGCACTGAGAAGACCATCCTTCCGCCCGTGCGCAGGACAGTAAAAACGCTCTTGAGCACAGCCCCCACGTCGGCCATGTCGTGGAGCGACATGCACGCGGTGACCAGGTCGAAGCATTCGTCCGGCCGATGGGCGCTCACCTCGGTCGCACTGGCGATGCGATATTCGATGCCCAGGGGGTCGCGCGCTTCGTGCTGGCGCGCGAACGCGATCTGCTCTTCTGAGATGTCAATGCCGGTCACCCTGGCGCCGCGCCGGGCCAGTTCACGGGTGAAAAAGCCCTGCCCGCACCCCAGGTCGAGGGCATGAAGGCCGGCGACTGGCTCGCACATGGCCAACAGCGCCGGTCCGTGCACCTCGTGGCGGTAATAGTCTGCACCCGACTCGACGAACTCGTTCCAGGCCTGAGCGCCCGCGTTCCACGCGGCGCGGGCATCGGCATCGGTGAAGGGTTTTGTTTCGTCCACCATCGCACCTCCTGAACTACGAACGGATGTACTCATCCGCCCCGACATGTCCGATGACCCGTAGTAACGACTTGAGTCGTTGCCACAGCAGGAGGAGCGACTGAAGTCGCCACTACGAACCCGGCGTGCCCGATGACCCGTAGTAACGACTTGAGTCGTTGCCACAGCAGGAGGAGCGACTGAAGTCGCCACTACGAACCTGGCGTGCCAGGCTATCGTTCCGGGATCTTGCCCTCCGCCCGGCGCACCTCAATGACGTTGGCGGCAATCGCCTCGGGTACGAAGTCGTAGCGGCGAAACTCTAGCGTGAAAGTACCCCGGCCCTGTGTGAGACTGCGCAGGTCGGTGGCGTAGCCGCGTGCCTCGGCCAGCGGCACCTCGCCATCTATGGTGCGCATATTCCCGCGCACGTTCACGCCGCGCACAATCCCACGCCGCCGGCCGATGTCGGCGACGACCGGCCCCAGGTGCTCTTCACTGGCGTTGGCGTCAATGCGCATCACCGGCTCGAGCAGCGCCGGACGGGCGCGGTGGACCGCCTGCCGCACGGCCATCGAGCCGGCGATCTGAAAGTCCATGGCCGCCGAATCTACCTCGTGGAACTTGCCGCCCAGAAGCGTCACGCGCACGTCGGTGACCGGGTAGCCAGCGATGATGCCCTTTTCGAGCGCACCACGTACCCCCAATTCCGTCGGGCGCACAAAGTCGGCCGGGAACTCGGCGGGTGAGGCAAGGTTTTCGAAGACGATGCCTTCACCGCGCCCCAGCGGCTCGGCGCGCACATGCACCTCGGCAAAGTGGCCGTGCCCACCGCTCTGCTTCTTGTAGGTACCGGCCACCTCGGTCGCCTCGCGGATCGTCTCGCGGTAGGCAACCTGCGGCGGGCTGATGCGGGGGGTGAGGCCATACTCGGTCCGCAGCCGGTCCACCGCGATCTCCAGGTGCAATTCCCCCATGCCGGCCAGCGTCTGTTCGCCCGTCTCCGGGTCGAAGCGGCCGACGAGTGTGGGATCCTCGGCACATAGCCGGGCCACCGCCTGACGGAGTTGTTCGCGCTCGTCGCGCGACGTCATCGTCAGCGCGACCGCGATGACCGGCTCAGGGAACTTGAAGGTCTCCAACTCGATGGGATGGGCGGGGTCACAAAGCGTGTCGCCGGTGGCCGCCGACTTGACACCCACCAGGGCGACGACGTCGCTGGCCTCCATGGTATCCACCTGCTCGCGGTGGCTGCCGTGCATGCGGTAGATGCGCCCCACCCGCTCAGCGGCACGGGTGCGCGGGTTGTAGACCGTCTCTCCAACTTTCAGGTGGCCGGAGAAGACGCGCACCCAGGTCAGGTGCCCCACGTGCGGATCGGTGACGATCTTGAAGGCCGCCGCACACAACGGGGCCTCTGGATCATCGGGCCGCTCTACGATCTCCTCTGCACTGCCGGGGACGGTGCCCAGTACGGGATGCATGTCCACCGGCGCGGGCAGGTAGGCGACGACGGCGTCGAGCAGGGGCTGCACGCCGATGTGGATGCGCGAGGCACCGCACACCACCGGCACCAGTTTGCCGGCGATGGTGGCCCGGCGCAGCGCTGCCTGGAGCGCAGCCAGGTCAGGCTCCAGCCCCCCCAGCCGCTGCTCCAGTAGCCCACTATCGGTCTCGCAGATGGCATCCACCAGGGCCTCCCGCGCCGCCGCCACCTGTTCCTGCATCGCAGGCGGGATCGGCCCTACGACCGGACTATCCCCATTTGCTGCTTCCTGCTTCCTGCTTCCTGCTTCCTGCTCCCCGTTCCCCGCTCCCTGATCACTGTTCCAGACCAGCGCCTGCTGGCTCAACAGATCCACGACACCGGTAAACGTGTCTCCGGCCCTGATGGGAAGTTGGAGCGGCACGGCGTGGGGCGTGAGCCGCTGGCGTACCTCGCCCAGGGCGCGCTCGAAACTGGAGCCTGGCCGGTCCAGTTTGTTGATCAGAATAATGCGCGGCAGGCTCTCGCGGTCGGCGTACATCCAGACCGTCTCGGTCTGCGGCTCGACGCCGCCCACGCCGCACAACACGATCACCGCGCCGTCAATGACGCGGATGGAGCGCACGACCTCGGCGGTAAAGTCAATGTGGCCGGGCGTGTCAATCAGGTTGATGCGATGGCCCTGCCAGTGGACGGCGGTGGCGGCCGAGGAGATGGTGATACCGCGCTCCCGCTCCTGCTCCATCCAGTCGAGTTGGGTGTTGCCGTCGTCCACGCTGCCGGCACGGTGAATGCGTCCCGCGTAATACAAGATCGCCTCCGACGTGGTCGTCTTGCCGGCGTCCACGTGGGCGAAAACGCCAATGATGCGTACTTTCTCGATCGGTGCTTCTTTCTTACTGCTCATTCAAGATCCCCTTCAACTTCATGCATAAAAAAACGTTCAGCCGCGATGCTCTGCGGCTGAACGCCTACCTCACTCGCAACAGAGATTATACCAGAGTATTTCTGATTGGCAAGCCTGCGGAACGTGAAACGTGAAGCGTGAAGCGTGAGGAATAATGCGTGTTTCGTGTTTCGTGTTTCGTCACATCACGCAACACGCAACACGGACCACGTTTCACGTTTCACGATTGCCCCCCGTCTTGGCCGCCCAGTAATCGCTGTAGCCGCCGATGGTTTCGGTCAGCGTGCCTTCGTCCAACTCGACGATGCGGTCCACCACCCGGTCGAGGAAGTAGCGGTCGTGGGAGATGATGAACACTGTCCCCTCGAACTCGGCCAGGGCCTCCTCCAACACCTCGGCAGAGGCGATGTCCAGGTTGTTGGTCGGCTCATCGAGCAGCAGGAAGTTGGCATCCGAGAGCATCAAGAGCGCCATCTGCAGGCGACTGCGCTCCCCACCCGACAGGTTGGCGACGAGTCCCCGGGCCTGCTCGTAACTGAAGAGAAAGCGGCCCAGGAAGCGCACCGCCGCGTCTTCCGAAAACGCGACTGCCTGGCGTATCGTATCAATCAACGTGCGCGCATAGTCGAGCGTCTCGTGCTCCTGGGCATAGTAGCCGACCTTGACGCTGGGGCCGACAGTAATCTCGCCACCGCTGGGCATCTCCTGGCTGAGGATGAGCCGGAAGAGGAGCGACTTGCCAGCCCCGTTGGGACCGATCAGCCCCACCCGCTCGCCGCGCCAGATCAGCATGTTGAGCCCGGCCAGAACGATGGTGTCGTCGCCGCCCGTTTCTGGGCCGGCCGGAAACACCTTGTCCAGGTCCACGATTTCCAACACCTTGTTGCTGCCGCGCCAGCCATTCAGTTCCAACCCCATGCGGCGCCGCTCCAGCACCGGTTTTTCTACCCGCTCCATCCGCTCCAACATCTTCTTGCGGCTGCGGGCCTGGCGAATGTGCCGTTCGTTGACGACGACGCTGGCCCAGTACTCGAAGCGGGCGATGGCCGCCTCGATACGGGCGATTTCCTTCTGCTGCGCCTCGTACATCTGCTGCTGGCGCAGCAGCCGCAGCCGCTTCTCGATGGCGTAGGCGGAGTAGGTGCTGTTGGGATACTGTGTGAGCCGACCATCCTCCAGCTCGACGATCTCGTCTACCACCTGGTCGAGCAGGTAACGGTCGTGGGAGACGATGATGACCGCTCCCTTGTAGCCGCGAATGAACTCTTCCAGGAAGGCCTTGCCGTCCAGGTCGAGGTGGTTGTCGGGCTCGTCGAGCAGGAGCAAGTCGGGCTGGAGGATCAGCAGCCGGGCCAGGCCGACCAGTTTCTTCTGCCCACCACTGAGCGCCTCCACCGGCAGATCCAGATCGGCATCGGTAAATCCCAGGCCACGCAGCGTGGAACGGACGCGGCCCTCGTAGCCGGGGCCACCGAGCCGTTCGTAGTCGTCCAACAGCCGCGTCTGGTGGCCCAGCGCGCGGGTCAACGCCTTCTCATCGCCGTAAACAGCCGGGTCGGCCAACTGACGCTCAATGCGGGATAGATCCGCTTCCACGCGCGCCAACTCAGCCGAAGCGGCCAGCGCCTCCTGCCACACAGTACGACCTGCTTCCAGCCGAGGCTCCTGGTGCAGGAGGCCAACGCTCAACCCCTTGCGGCGGACGGTAAAGCCGGTGTCGCTCATCAGTTCGCGAGCGATCAGGCGCAAGAGCGTAGACTTGCCGCAGCCGTTGGGGCCGACCAGCCCCACCACCCGGTCGTCGTGGATCTCCCACGACAGGTTCTCGAAGACGGGCTCCGAGACGTAGGTCACGGTTACGCGATCCAAGTTGACGGCGATCATGCCATTCCTCCTCCACACAACGAAAAAGCCGTGAGCGGGTGCGCCCACGGCTTTCCAGTCCTACAGCAGTTATGTCAAGTGATAACAGGCGCACCACGACAAGGCCACGCTGCTCTGGACACCATGCAGCACAGATTCAACAGACAACTCAGGCTTGGGTCGTGGTGAAACACCTGCCAATCTCCCACACAAAACTGCCGGCATTATACCTCATTGGGGGCATGCTGTCAAAGAGAGCGACATTTGCCAATGTCCGGTCGTCCGTTGCGAGTCGCCGGATCGGACGAACCGGCCGCTTGGCCAAGCATAAGATTGCCCAGGCTGGCACAGATGTGAACCTTGTGGTACGATGGGTCTATGATGAGAACCCAACCATGCAGCCCAGTGCATCCAATCAGCCCACGTGCGACACGTCTGCTGCGCACCAGGATCAAATGGAGCCGATTGCTGGCCCTGGTGCTCTCGGTGGCGCTGTCCGCCTGCGGCAGTGCGACACCCGCCACGACTGCGACCGGCATGCCAGCGGCCACTCTGCCGCCGACTGCCGGTTCCGCCCCACCGCCGCCCCTTAGGCCGAGCCCGACCGCGACGGCCGTGCCGACACCCACCGCCACGCCCATCCCATCTCCCACCCCGACGCCTCACCCGTTCGAGCCCTACACGATTGAGGGGCTGCGGGCGCGGGACTATCCCGGTGGCACGATCGAGATCCTCGAGGAGCTGGCGGCGACGGAGGCCTATACCCGCTATCTGATCGCCTATCCCAGCGACGGGTTGACGATCACGGGCATCCTGCAGGTGCCGTACGGCGAGGGACCCTTCCCGGTCGTCGTGCTCAACCACGGCTACATCCCACCAGAGCAGTACGTCAGCGGGTCTGATACCTGGCGCCCGGCTGACTACCTGGCGCGGCGCGGCTTCCTGACACTGGCGCCGGATTTTCGCGGCTGGGCCGGCTCGGACGAGGGCGAGGACTTTTTCCGCGGCGGGCTGGTGGTAGACGCACTGAACCTGGTCAGCTCGCTCGACTCGCTTCCCCAGGCCGCCCCGGAGCGCGTGGGGATGTGGGGCCACAGCATGGGCGGGGGTGTCACCAGCAAGGCGATCGTGGTTGACCCGCGCATCAAGGCGGCCGTGCTGTACGCGCCGGTGAGCGCACACGAGGCCGACGTGATGGAGAAGTGGGGGCGCGAGATGCTCGAACGCGCCGACGAGGAGGACCCGCGCTGGCAGCTCTATCGAGAGGCGACTGAGAACCCGGAGTGGCTGGAGCGTGCCTCGCCGATCGGCTACTTCGACGCGGTGACGGCGGCGGTGGAGATCCACCAGGGCACAGCGGACACGGTCACGCCGCCGGAGTGGGCCGAGGCGATCCACGAGGCGCTGGTAGCGGTGGGGGCGGACGTGGCATACTACAGCTATCCAGGCCAGAACCACGCCTTGGAGGGCGAGGCCTGGACGTTGTTCCTGGAGCGGATCGCGGCGTTCTACGAGCAGGAGTTGGGGAGGCAGACGGAGTAGGTAGCAGGCCGGGTAAGGGCCGGAGTTCATATCGCGTGGCCGCCGGAAACCTTAATGACCTGCCCGGTCAGCCAACGGGCCTGGTCGGAGGCCAGGAAGACGATCACGTCGGCGATGTCTGCGGGCTGGCCGATGCGCGCGAGAGGGATCCCAGGTACCTCGCGCTCCTCCACCGCCGGCGAGATGTAGCCGGTCTGGACCGGCCCTGGCGCTACGGTGTTCACCGTGATGCCCAAGGAGCCCACTTCGACGGCGATGCTGCGGGTGAAGGCTTCCGTGGCTGCCTTGCTGGCCCCATACGAGATGGAACCGGCGAAGCATTGAGCAGCATCCGTGCTCAGGTTCACGATGCGCCCCCAGGTGCCACCGCGCGCCTGGTAGCGGCGCACAAACTCCGCGATCAGCAAGACTGTGGCCCGCGTGTTGACGGCCAAGTGCCCGTCAATCACGTCGGCGGAGGTGGCAAAGATGGTCTCGGGCCATTCGCAGTGAGCGGCGTTGTTGACCAGCACGTCCACCGGCCCGAAGGCGGCCTCCACGCGATCGAAGAGGTGCGGAATGGTGCTCGGATTGGCCAGGTCCGCTTCCCACGCTTCGGCTTGACCACCACGGTCACGGATCGCCTGCACGACCTGATCAGCAGTACCCGTCTGCAACGCATAGTACAAGGGTAAGCCAGGAGCCTTGGCCTGCCGCGCCTCTTGCTCGCTGATGCCGTGGTCTTCTGGCGATATGCGAAGATAGGTGACGAAGACCGTGGCACCTTCAGCGGCGAACGCTCTGGCTGTCGCAGCGCCGATCCCTTGGGGATTGTTGGCACCGGTGACGAGAACCACCTTACCCTTCAATTGCGTGTCAATCATCTGCGAGCCTCCTCTGCCAAGACCATCAATATGAGATCCTGGAGACAGTCCACCGCCTGCTCGATATGGGCAAACCCGTCGTCCCACGTCGGCCCTTCGACGCAGTCCGAGACGACACACGCATACACAGCCGACATACCCACCACGCTGCTGACGGCGTAGAAATGGGCCACGTCCATGTTGACGACCTCTGCTCCCGCCTCGCGCCACCGCACGACCTTCTCGGGGTACTCGCGATAGATGGCGTCGGTCGTCCAAACCCTGGCCTCCCGCATCATCACGCTGGCCGCGGCGGCGCATTTCCGGAACTGACGGGCCATCTCGCCATCGGGGTACACGAGTTCAGCGTCCGGCAGATATTCACGCGAGGTGCCGTCGGAGACAAAGGCAGAATCCGCCAGAACGATCTGGCCGACCGGGATAGCCTGCGTCAACGAGCCCGCGTACCCGTACCCGACGACCTTGTTGATCCCGTAATGGGCCAGTTCCTCCATCACGGTGGCCGACATCGGGCCTCCATATAGACATTCGAGGGCCAGGACCTTGCTGTCCCCCACTTGAGCGACGAATTGATGCGCTTCGCCCAAGTGTGAGAAGATGCGTTCTGGCAATGGAACTGCGGCGAGTTTGCGCCTCATCTCGTGGAAGCGGCAGAAGCTGACGACGGCTACGGAGCAGCCTTCTGCCTCTGGCGGCAACGAACCGCGGCCGAGAAACCTGGCAGGGGTTATGATGGGTCCTGACAACGTTTCCCCTTCTTGCGGGCGACGATGGGGAAAAAGTCTCTTTCGTTCTCACCGCTGGCCAGGGAAGGATGAAACTCGATGCGGCTAAAGCCACACCTGGCCAGCAGCGCGCGGTACTGCTCGTCCGTGTAGGCCTGTGTACTGATCGCGTGGGGCGTCACCTGGCCGGTCTCGGCGTCCACGACGAAAAACCGCGTCGTCACAACGTGCCGCTCCTCGTCCCAAAAGTTCTCTGTCAGGCATAGGTGTGGCCGGTCGGAGAACAGGCCGCCTGGGCTGGAAGACCAGGGAGACCCCCGTTTCCCCTCCACCTCGAGCGACGCAAACGTGGATACCTCCAGCAGCAGGAGGCCGCCCTCGGCCAGTGCGTGGAATGCCTTACGCAGGATGTGTTCGGCGTCCGTGGGACGAAATGCATTGAACTCGCCATAGATCAGCATCACCAGCCCGAAACCGGTGCCGTATTCGGCGCTCCGCATGTCCTGGTGCAGATAGGTGCACGGGAGGCTGTCTTTCGCCGCGGTCTGCCGCGCATAGGCAATGGAGGCTGGGGAGAAGTCAATCCCGACGCAGGTGTGCCCCAGCCGGGCCAGCCGGCTGGCGTATAGCCCCGGCCCACAGCCCAGGTCGAGGATGCGTGTCGGGCGCCCTTCCAGCAACTCGCGATGAATCCACGCCACGTGGGCGTCAATCTTCTCGAAGCGTCGACTGGCTGCGTCGTGCTCCTGGGTCAGGTGCTCTCTGAGCATGCGCTCACTGAACGCCGGATCGTCCCAGGGGATCTTGTATCCTTCAGCCCAGGGTTCGGGGACCGGGGTCCGATTGATCAGGTCAAGCAAGTTCATCCGTATTCCCTCCGTGCCACAGCCGCCGCATCTCCTCGCACGTCTCCAGCAACTTGTCCAGCCTCCCCTGGGCCTCGATCCGCCCATCCTTCAGCACGATGATACAGTCGGCGCGGCGTAACACAGGGCGGCGGTGCGAGACGGCCAGGCAGGTCAGCCCCGGCCGTTCGAAGAGCCGTTCCCACAGCGTTTGCTCGGTCTCAATGTCGAGGGCGCTGGAGAGATCGTCGAACACCAGTAACTCCGGCTCGCGGACGAACATGCGTGCGGCGGCCGCGCGTTGGAGTTGCCCACCGGAGAGTCTCACCCCTCTGGGGCCGACCACCGTCTCCAGGCTGTTTTCGAGTCCTTCGAGGTCGCGCTCCATCACGGCCAGGCGGATCGCTCGCATGATGTCACCTTCGTCTTTGGCAAGCCCCAGCAGGATGTTGTTGCGCAGCGAGTTGCTGAAGAGGCGTGGCACCTGCGCGGTGTAGGCGCTGCGCGGTGGCACAAAGAACGTGCTGGGAGCCTCAACCACCTCGCCGTTCCAGCGGGTCTCGCCTGAGTCCTGGGGTAACAAGCCCAGCAGCACGCGCAGGAGCGTCGTCTTGCCTGAGCCCACACGTCCCACGATCACAGTGAGTGTACCACGTTCCAGGTGCAAGTCAACGCCCTGGATGCCGCTGCACGTGCCAGGGTAACGATAAGTCAGGCCTGTGGTATCGAGCGTATGCAGATGGTCCGCCGCGGACTTGGTGGGGCAGGACACGTCAGGCAACGGACCGTCCAGGTAGACCGGGCTGAGTTCGACCAGCGCGGCGGGCGGCGCGCCCTCCATCAGCCGCTGCATGCGCTCGACCGAGACGCCCATCTTCTTGTAGCGCGCGACGATCATGCCGACGAAGGTCGTCACATCACCGATGCTCTCCAGCAGGTAGGCGAACATCGCAAGATCGCCGACGGTAAAGGTACCACTGCGCATCGCCTGCCCGGCCAGGATCAGGATCGCGCCGGTGCTCAGACTGGCGGTATTGTGAAATAGGGATTCCAGGAGTGCGTCGAACAAACGCTCCCTGAGCGTGAGCCGGCGGCGCTCGTCGTTAAGTTGATCGAAGCGCGCGATGACACCGGATTCGGCCGTGGCGACCTGGACCGCCTGGGCGGCGCCGAAGACCTCGCCGATGAAACCGGTGACGCGCCCCGTCGCTCTGCGGCTTGTCTGGCGGTACTCCTCAATGCGCCTGGAGGCGGCGTTGGCGATTACCCCTACGGCTACCAGCGGCACCAGTGCCAGCAAGGTGACGGTCACGTTGATGCTCAACATAACGACGATGGAGCCGGCGACGATGAGCAGCCCGACCAGGATGTCGTTGATCCAGATCACGAACAGCGGGATCTCCATCACGTCGTTGCGGAAGCGGCTGATGGCCTCACCGGGCGAATCAGGCAGGGGGGAGGCCCCCGGGCGCTTGAGGATGTACTTTAAAAGATTCCTGCGCAGCAGGGTCGAGACGTAGGCGAAAAGCGGAACATCGGCATAGTAAAACCCATAGCCCGCCACCCGCCGCGCGACCTCGGCGGCGACCAGGAACGCCACGACGGACCAGATGCTCAGGCCCACCTGGGCCTTTCCGGTCAATAGGTCGAAAAACACGCGTATGATGAGGCCCGGCACCACCTGCCAGCACAGCCGGAAGACCAGCACACACATCAGGTCAATCAACCAGAGCCAGAAGCGAAAGCGAACCATACTCAAGATGACGCGCCAGGCAGGCAGAGTAGCGGCCCGATCAGGATTTCCAGATTTGCGAGTTTGCGAATTTGCAGACTTCAAACCAACACTTCCTCCAGGCCCGTCTGGAGCAGGCTATAGAAACGAGACGTGGGATCGCCGGCGAGCCGTTCGCGTTCGCCGTGCTCGGCCACGTGCCCATCTTCCAGGATCATCACTCCGTCGGCGCGGCGGACGGTGCCCAGCCGGTGGGCGATAACGACGACGGTGCGGTTTTGCAGTAGCCTGTCTACGGCGCGCTCGATGCGCTGCTCGGTCGCCGGGTCCAGCCGCGACGAGGCCTCGTCCAGGACCACCAGGCCCGGGTCACGCAGGAGGACGCGCGCAAAGGCCAGCAACTGCGCTTCGCCCGCCGAGAGGCTACGCCCACCCGTCTCAAGTCGGGTGTCCAGCCCTTCCGGCAGAGAGCGATACCAGTCCCCCATCCCCAGTTCCTCAATCGCCGCACAGATCTGCTCGTCGGCAATGCTGCGGTCGAAAAAGGCCAGGTTGTCGCGCACGCTGGCCTGGAACAACTGTACGTCCTGCGTCACCAGTGCGACACGTCCCCGCAGGCTCTTCAGTTCAGCGTCGCGCACGTTTGCCCCACCCAGAACAATCTGGCCGGCCGTCGGGTCATACAGGCGGAACACCAGCCGGGCCAGCGTGGTCTTGCCACTGCCCGTGCGGCCCAGAAGGCCCAAAACCTTGCCCGGCTCCAGGCGGAAGGAGAGATCGTGCAGCACGGCCTCATCCCCGTCGTACGCAAACGATACGTGGTCAAATGCCAATGACAGCGGCCCATCCGGTATGTGCACGCCAGGGCCATCCTTGATCTTGGCCTGAATCCCGCGCAGTACGCTCAATCGTTCGACGACGGCGCCAATCGTCTGCAGGCTTTCAACCTGACGGCTCAACTCCCACATGGGATGGGCCAGGAGATTGACGTAATTAACGAGCAGGTAGACTGTGCCGATGGTGATGGCGCCATCTCTAAACAGGTAGTATCCGGCCACGACGGCCATCCCGTTCCCCAGTGTCAGTAGCAGCCCGGTCGCCATGTGGATCAGGAGGTCCATCAGGTGCGCCTTGCGGTCGTGTCGCATGATTGCCTGCTGCAGCCGGTACAGTTCGCGGACACTAAAGCCCACCGCGCCGCAGGCACGCACGTCTTCGGTGCTGGCCAGTTGCTCTTCCAGGAAGCCGAACAGGTTCGCTTCGGCCTGGCGGCGCGCCATCTGGTGCGGCACGGCGATTCCACGCACCTGGTTCAGGACAAACAGCGATAGCGCTGCAAAGGCCAGAAATGCCAGGCCCATGCGCCAGTCTTCCAGGAACAGGGCGACCAGAATACCCAGAAGCAGCAACAGGTTGCCGATCACGGTGACGACGACCTGCGAGAAAAAGTTGGACAGTTCGGCCACGTCGCCGTCAATGCGCTCGATCAACTCGCCGGGGGTGTGCTCGTGGTGAAAGGACATGTCCAGATTGAGGCAGTGCCAGGCCAATTCAGCGCGCAAGGCGTTGGTGGCCGTCCACGCCACGTTCTCGCCGACGTAGGTCGTGCCGATAGAGACCACCTGCCTGAGCAGCGCGAGGCCGATAAAGGCCAGTGCGGCAAGCATCAACTGGCTGACGGCCTTCTTGGCCATGGCAGCGTCAATGAAGACGCGCATGATCTGCGGGCTGACGACCTGCAGGCCAATGCTGGTCAACAATAGCATGGCCAGCAGCGCAAAGCGCGCCTTTTGGGGCTGAATGTGCCGGGAAAGCAAGTCCCAATAGCGTTTGAGTGGGACGTTCATTCTACAAAGTCCATATCCACATAGGGCATGTCGTGCTCGATCTTGTACTTGCGGTTGTCCATGAAACTGGCGCACCAGGGGTCGAGATCGTTCAGGTCGAAACTGCGGTGGATGGCGATGTACAGATCAATCTCCCGCAGTTTCATAAAGAGCGGGATCCGTTTCAGCCATTCCGGCGCGAGCGTGTTTTCGCGCCGGTAGCCGTCCATGAAAAGCCTGAAGGTATCTCGTGCGAAGGCGACGTTCTCTTCTCCCACGCAGTGGTGGGGCAGCGTGTAGAACAGGGCCATCGCAACGTCGTAGGCGAACCAGGCGTACTGGCAGTCGTCGAAGTCGAAGAGGGTGATCTGACCTTGGCGGATGTAAAAGTTCATGCCATGGACGTCTATGTGCACGAGCCCGTACGAGTCCCGGTCCTTGGGGAGCGTGTGCAGGTACTCGACCAGCGCATTGTATTTGCCAATGACCGTCGCCTCGGAAGGGGGCAGGTACTTGGCGGCGAAACCATCCGCGTCCTCGTACCACTCGTACCGCTTGAATCGTGGCTTGCTCGGCTGATAGTCTTTGGTCAGCGCGTGCATGCGCCCCACGGTCTGGCCCACCTGGCCAATCAGGCCGCGCTCCCAATCCTCACGGCGGGGATAGGTGCCAGGGGCTTGCTTGAAAGCGACGGCCAGGAAGTAGCCATCCCGGGCCGCAATGGTTTCAACCAGCCGGCCCTGTTCGGAAAGGACGGCCCTGGCGGCTGGCACGCCGTGGTCGGCCAGGTAGTTGATCCAGTCCACCTCTCCGCCGATCATGTCCGCCGTCCGGCGCAAACTGTGCGAGACCCTCAGGACGTAGCCCTGGCCGTCCTTCTCGTACTCGTAGATGAAACTCTCAAAGCCATCCAGCGGCCGGACGGCGTTCGGGGTAACCCCGTACCTTTTCAGGGCTTCGTCTAGAATCTGATCGTTGTAGGCTGCTCGGATACGCCTGTCCATACTATGCGATTTCCTTCTCTACTATGACATAGTGCAGGGTATAATCCCGTTCCTTTTCAAAGCCGACCTTTTCGGCCGTGCCCATGGAACCCAGGTTGTCCAGGCTGCACTGCCAGCCGACGGCCGAGAACCCATGCGAGAGGGCGAAATCCACCGCCGCCGCCACCGTGATCGCGGCCAACCCGCGCCGCCGAAAAGCCTCGGCGGTGTGGATCCCGATCTCGCAAGCGTCCCCACTGCGGCAGTCCGCCAACGACCAGGACACTATCTCGTCCTGGTGCACGGTGGCGAAGCCAAAGCCATTCCGCAAAAAACTGGCCATTGAGCCCCAGTTGTTCTCTCCCCAGCCTTTGAGGTGGTCCGGGATCACCAGCCCCGGACGATTCAGGAGCGGTTCGTCAATGCGGTGCACGGTAAAGTCTGCCGGCACGTCCGCCCGCCAGTCGTACTTGACCTTGCGGCAGATGTAATGCCGCCGGGGCAGGACCACCGGCTGGTAGGGAGCGAGCACGACCTGCAGTTGCTTCTGCCAGCCTGCGGGGTGGCAGACGAGGAACAGCGCTCGCGGTTTCCAGCCAAAGACCTGGCCGCCGAAGACCGCGTCATTTAAGGCTCGGTTGAACGCGCCGTTGTCCGGGTTCCCCGCCAGGTAACACCCCTCCGGCGAGGCCAGAAACGCCGTTTGCGGGTTGGAGCGGTCGTCCACAAACGCCTTGCCGGGGTTGTTTCCGTCCAATACAGCAGCACTGGTCAGTTGGTATTCCAGTGGCCGGAACAGCGGGCGCGCCTTTTCGTAGTCTGTGTTGTCTAGTTCGTAGACCATTCTGTCGTTATCTCCTTGCGTCGGCACGGACAAACGGCTCTCCGACCTCAGGTGAGGCCAAAAGGCCGTAGCAGCCCGGTTTGCGGTAGGCGTTGCCCCACACCTCGCGCCTGCGCCAGTCGCGGATGGCGTCCATGTCGAACTGTGCCAGGTAGACCCCCTCCTCTGCGCCGGCCTCGACGATGAGAGTGTCCAGCGAGTGGCCAGTCTCATCGAATGCCACGGGGCTAAAGGCGACCGAATGGCCGTTCTCCTGGGGGGCAGCATAATTGGCCATCGCCACGCCGGCCATGTTCTCGTAGGCGCGCGCCCTGAACTGGCCGATGCGGTTGGTCTCCAGTTCACAGGCATTGGGGGTCAGGATCAGTTCAGCCCCCTGGAGCATCAAGACACGCGCGCTTTCCGGGAACTCGCGGTCGAAGCAGATCATGGCGCCGACCTTGACCGCGCCCTGGGCCGTGTCGAGCGTGCAGACGTGAAAGTCGTCGCCGGGGGTCAGGGCCGCTTCCACGTCAAAGTCGCAGGTGTGCACCTTGGCGTAGGTCAGCACGATTTCACCGTGCCGATCCATCAGCGAGGCGGTGTTGCGCGGCAGGCCGGGCCAGCGTTCGAGGTAGGTCAGCGCGATGGCCATGCCAAGTTCCTGGGCGAGCGCCCGGAAATGCGCGACAAAGTCGCTATCCCGGGCGATGGCCTGCGCCGCCCAGGCCGTTACCTCATCCGGTTGTTTGGGGTCGGGCAGCGCATACCCGACGTTCCACATCTCCGGGAAGAGGGCAACGTCTGCCCCCATCCTGGCGGCCCGGCGGCAGAACGCTTCCCCTTTCGCCAGGTTCGCGTCCTGGTTGGCGCCGCAAGCGGTCATTTGTAGCAAAGCGATCTTGAGCATGTTTTCTCCTCGTGGTGCCAATGTTCTTCGCCCCACTTCCTACGATATGGGAAGTTGGTCAAGATTGACAGGTGTATCTGCCAATGGTATACTGCCTGTGAAATGTCTGGGGAGGTGTGAAATGTCATCGCAAGAGGTCACCTGGCAAATCCCCGAAGGTCTGTACCGTGAGCTCCTGTGGGCGCAGAAAGAGTTCGACTATCCCAGCCTGACTGACGTGATTTCACAGGCTGTACAGCGTCGCCTGGCTGAAATGCGGCGCGAAGCCTGGCAGCGGGACTTTCGTCAGTTTCAGCAGCAGATACGTGCTGAAGGTGGCTTTGGCCTGGGGGAAACGAAGGAAGAAGTAATCGCCAGCCTGCGGGAAGTCCGGCGACGGATCTTTGAGGAAGAGTATGCGCAAGTACCTGGTCTCGGACAACCGTCACTTCCTGCAGGAACTGCACACTGACGCCTTTGAAGTACTGAGCCCCGACGAGTTTCTGCGGCGCTACTACCAGGCAATCAGCTCCCGATGATCTCGTCATCTGATCTTCTCAACCCTTTCTCGCCCGAAAGATCGCGCGCCCGGGTGCCTCGGTGTACGGGTTCCCTGCCTGGTCACCGTACAATTGCTCAGCCCAGAGTCGCCGCATCTCCTCGCATGTTTCCAGGAGATCGTCCAATTTCCCTTTCGCTTCCACCCTGCCGTCCTTCAGAACGATGATGTGATCTGCGCGGCGTAAAGCCGCCCGTCGGTGTGAGACCACCAGGCACGTCGCGTTCCCTCGCTCAAAGAGGCGATCCCAAAGCGTGTGCTCGGTCTCCACGTCCAGCGCGCTGGAGAGGTCGTCGAACACCAGTAGCTCCGGGTCGGCCACAAAGGCGCGCGCCGCAGCCGTGCGCTGCAACTGGCCGCCGGAAAGTTTCACGCCCCTGGGGCCAACGGTCGTGTCCAGTCCATTTTCCAACTCCTTAATGTCCTGCTCCAAGACCGCCGACCGGATGGCTGCCGGGAGATCCACGCGATCCTCCGGCAGTCCCAGCAGGATGTTGTGCCTGATCGTGTCGCTCAAGAGCCGCGGCACCTGGGGGGTGTAGGCGCAGCGCGGCGGCACGAAGAAGGAAGCCAGGTCGTGCACCACCTGGCCGTTCCAGAGAATCTCACCGGATTCCTTAGGTAACAGGCCCAGTAATATCCGCACGAGCGTTGTCTTGCCCGAGCCGATGCGCCCGGTGACGACGGTGAATGACCCCCGCCTCAGGCTGAAGGCGATCCCCCGCAGCCCCTTCCCGGTATCCGGGTGATGGTAGGTCAGTCCTCGCACCTCGAGTTTCTCCAGGCGGTGCTGCTCCTGCTTGGGGATGTAGGGGACAGGCGGGAGTTCCTCCTTCGGCTTGACGTAAACCGGGTGATGCGCCACCAGCGCTTCGGGCGGGGCATCCGGCATCAACTGGAGCAGCCGCTCCAAGGAGACTTGAGCCTGCTTGTAGCGGGCCAAGAATTCACCCAGGCAGCCAGTGAAGGCAGCCGGCCAGAACACGCTCGCTTCGAACAGCGCCAGGTCGCCCACGGTAAACGTCCCGGCTCGGATGGACTGTCCTGCCAGGATCAGGATGATGCCAAAAACCAGGTCATTCATTCCTCCAGACACCACGCTTAGTATCTCGTTGAACAGACGGTCCTTCAGAGCGGCCTTGCGACGGGCCTCACCCAACGCACGAAAGTGCTGGGTGACCCAAACTTCGGCGTTGGCGACCTTGACCGCCTGCACGGCGCCCAACGTCTCTGCCAGAGCGCCAACGGCCTGTCCGGCTATCTCGCGTTGCAGCCGACGGTACTTGCCGATCCGCCGGGCTGCGCTTTGCGCCAATGCCGTAACGCCGACGAATGGGAGGCAGACGGCTACGGTGATGAAGAGATTCACGCGCGCCATCAAGGCGAGGGCCACAGCCGCCGTGATCCCTGCGCTGATCGTATCTACGAACGAGTAGTACAGTTCCCAGATGTGCTCCACGTCGTCGCCGAATCGGCTGAGCGCCTCGCCAGGCGAGTCCGGCAACGACCGCGCCCCGGGGCGTAACAGGATCTGCTCGTACAGGTTGCGCTTTATCAGCGCCTCGATCCGAATGACAAAGTCCAAACCGAAGAACATGCACAGCCAGTAGAACACGAATTTGACCGGCCGTAATGCGACGAGCAATGCAACGAGCGTCCAGATACTTGCGCCGACGGGTTCGTTCCCGGTCAGGATGTTGAACACCTCGCGCAGCAGCAGGCCTGGTAATAGTTCGGGCACGTACTGCAAGACAGTGGCACCCAGACCGAGCAGGAAAAGACAGGGCTTGTAGGCAATGAGCCGCCACAAGAGCCGCCGGTTTTTCACGCCAACACCTCCTCGAGGCCCACCCGCAACAACTGCGAATAGCGGGAGGTCGGATCGCGCGCCAGCTCTGCGCGCGGGCCGTGCTCGCAGATGCGGCCGCCCTCCAGGATCATGACCTCGTCCGCTCGCTGGACTGTCGCCAGGCGGTGGGCGATGATGACGCCGGTGCGGTTGCGCAGCAGCCGCTCCACCGCGCGCTCGAGCCGCTGCTCGGTGAGGGGATCCAGGCGCGACGAGGCCTCGTCCAGAACGATCAGGCCAGGGTCCTTGAGCAAGACGCGCGCAAAGGCCAGCAGTTGCGCTTCACCTGCCGACAGTCCGGCGCCACCGGAGCCCAGGCGGGTCTCCAGCCTGGCGGGAAGTGCTTGATACCATTCCCACAACTCTAGTTCCTGCAACGCCTGCATGATCTGATCGTCGGAAATGTCCTGATTGAACAGGGTCAGGTTGTCGCGCAGGCTGGCCTGGAACAACTGGACCTCTTGAGTAACCATCCCAATCTGTTGCCGCAACTCTGCAAGACGCATCTCCCGGATGTCCACATCGTCCAACCGGATCGCGCCGGCCGTCGGGTCGTACAGGCGAAACAACAACCGCGCCAGCGTGGACTTGCCGCTGCCCGTGCGGCCCAGCAGCCCCAATACCCTCCCCGCTTCCAAACGGAACGATATGTCTTTCAGGGCACTCTCTCCGTCCACGTACTCAAACGAGACCGACTGTAACTCGACAGGCAGGGCGCCCGGGGGAAGCCGGACGCCGCGACCTTCTTGGATGTTGCTTCGGGTACGAAAGAGGTCTTTGACTCGCGCGATGCTGGCACTGGCTCGCTGGAAATTCTGCACTTCGCTCGCGATCTGGTCAACGGATTCCGCGACCATCCCCGTGTAGTACATGACGGAATAGATGGTTCCCAGGGTAATAGTGTTCAGTTGGAACAGGCGGATCCCCACAGCCAGGCCCAGATCAGGACCTATCTCCGCCACCGACCATACAACCGCCGCCGAAAAAAAGAAAAACAGCCAGGCCTGGGTGGCCCTGTGAAAGGTCTCCCGTGACACGTGCGGGAAGCGCTGCATCATGTAGTCGCCAGCGCCCCTGGAACGGATGTCCTCGGTGCTCGCCAGCGACTCCTCCAGGAAGCCGGTCTGCGCGGCGCTGGCCTGGCGGGCCCTCTCCCAACGCTGTGTGAGGGGTTTGCGAAAGACGTACATAATGGCCACCATGATCGCCGCGAGGCCAGTATCTACCAGCCCGATGCGCCAATCGGTGAGAAATAGCACCAGCAGCACCCCGGCGAACAGGAGGACGTTGATCACGATCACGACCACGAACCGGGAGAAGAAGCGCGACAACTCCCCCACGTCGCCATCAATACGCTCGACCAACTCGCCGGGCGTGTGCGCATTATGAAACGCCATGTCCAGCCGCAGACAGTGCAGGGTGAGATCGGCGCGCAGACCGTTGGTCGCGCGCCAGGCCAGATCCTCGCTGGTGTAAACGGTCGCCACGGTCAGCAGATGGGCCCCCAAGGCGATGACCAGGAACAACAGCGCGATACCCGTCAGGCTCTGCAGGCCGCTGCCCGCCGCCACTGCATCAATGAAGCGGCGCAGGATCTGCGGGTTGACGATCTGTAGGCCGATGACGCCGAGCAGCAAGAAGGTCAACAGTATGGCTCGCGGCCAGTGCGGACCGATGTAGTCTTTCAGCAGTTCGAGGCGTTTTTCTGACGAGACTTTCATATCCGCTGCTGCCGCTTCTCGACCCATTCCCTGCGCAGCATCCCAAAGTGGACCCGGTCCAACCACTCCCCCTGCCACTCGATCAACTCCCTCTCCGTGCCTTCGTAAACGAACCCCAACTCCTCGGCGACGCGCACCATCCGAGGGTTAAGAGACCACGTATCCAGGCCGATCCGATGAACGCCCGAGTTCGAAAACAGGTAATCTATCCACAGTCCCAACGCTTCTGTACCGATCCCGCGGTTCAGATATGCGTCCTCGCAGATGTTGATGCCAACGAGCCACGCATCGGGGAAACGCTTATCGGCGTAACGGTTCACCCAGCCCAACGGCTCGTTCTCCAGAGTCGCGACGATTGCGCGCTTGCGTGGCCACGGCTGATCCTGTGCGCATTCCGCCAGGAACTTGGCGCGAATCTGTCCCTGATCTTCCTCAGTCAGCGTTGTACGCATGCTTTCCCAGGGAGCGTCGTACTCTCTCCACTCCCCGTGAGTCTGCCAGCGGATGAAACTGTCCACATCAGATGGAAGTCGGTCTCGGAGGATGGTTTTGTCGCCACGGGCAATCACGAACGCCTTTGAGTCTCGTGGGTTCACCTGGCGTCCCTCCAGTAGTTCAGCGTTTTCTCGCCCAGAAGATCGCGCGCTTGGATGCCTGGGTATGCAGGTTCCGCTTGGGCATAGACTTCTGCGATGTGCGGCTCGATATCGTATCCGTTGGTTGCGTTATCGCTCACAGTGATGCCCCTCCGATTCGACAGCCTCTGGTGCGGCAAAATCGCCCACCCAGAGTCGCCGCATCTCCTCGCAGTTATCCAGGAGATCGTCCAATTCCCCTTCTGCTTCCACCCTACCGTCCTTGAGCACGATGATGTGGTCTGCCCGGCGCAATGCGGCTCGCCGGTGCGACACAACCAGGCAAGTGGCCTCTGGCCTTTCAAAGAGCCGCTCCCACAGCACCTGCTCGGTCTCCACGTCCAGTGCGCTGGAGAGGTCGTCAAGAATAAGCAACTCGGGATTGCGCGCGAACATGCGCGCCGCGGCCGCGCGTTGGGCCTGCCCGCCGGAGAGCCTGACCCCCTTGGGGCCGATGACGGTATCCAGGCCATCGCTCAACTCCTCGACGTCCTGTTCCAGCACTGCTGCCCGGATGGCGGCCTGGAGATCTGCTGCATCTTCCGGCAGGCCCATCAGGACGTTATCTCTCAGTGTCTCGCTGAATAGCAGCGGCACCTGGGCGGTGTAGGCACTGCGCGGCGGCGCGAAGAAGGTTGCCGGATCGTCCACCACCTCGCCGTTCCAGCGGATCTCACCCGTCTGCCTGGGCAGTAAGCCCAACAACACACGCAAGAGCGTCGTCTTGCCGGAGCCGATGCGCCCGGTAATCACCGTGAACGATCCGCGCTCCAGCGTCAAGTCAATTCCCATGATGCCACATTCCGAACCGGGATAGCGATAGGCCAGATTGGAAACCTCCACTTGGATCAGCCGGTGCTCGTCAGTCTTGGGGACATAGGGAACTCGGGGGAACGCGCCGCGCAGGTAAACCGGGCCATACTCCACCAACGTCTCCGCTGGACTGTCGGGGGATAGTTCGGCCATGCGTTTGATGGAGACGGCCTGGGTTTGATAGTCGGCAATAAACCCACCGATGACCTCCGGGCCTTGCATCACCAGCCACACGTAACTGGTGAAGAGCGCAAAGTCGCCGATCGTGAACGTACCTACCTGCATAGCCCGGGCGGCCAGCAAGAGCACGACCGCCAGGCTCAAGTCGCCGATGTTGTACCATAACCCGTTGAGGAGTTGGAGAAACAGGCTGTTTCGCAGGTCGGCCTTGCGCCGGGCCTCGTTGAGGGTATGGAAGTGGGCAATCACGTCAACCTCGGCATCGGCGATCTTGACCGCCTGCACCGCGTCGAAAATCTCACCCAGGAAGCCGGTGACGGCGCCGGTCGTCTCGCGGCTGGCCTCCCAGTAGCGCACCAGGTGTCTCATCATCAGGCGGCCGAAGACGAAGGTGGCGATCAGCGGCGCCACCGCAACCAGCGTAATGATGGGGTGGATGGTGAACATGATGACCACAGCGACCACGGCCACCGACACGTTCCCCAGCACGTGCGGCAACCAGGTCGGAAAGTCGGCCAACTCTTCCACGTCATCTCGCAACCGGTTGATGGCGTCTCCAGGGGAGACGGATAGGGCTTGCGCACCTGGGCGACGGAGGACGTTGGCGACGATGTTCTTGCGCAATAACGCCTGGGCGACGTAGCGGAAGGTTTCTTCGCCGTACGTCTTGGCGAAGAAGGCGAGCATACGCGCGACGTGGAGGCAGGCCAGCAAGGCCAGTAGCCCCCAGAGCCCGATCCTGGCCGGAGCAGCGCCCGCCAGGTCGTTGAAAAAGGCCCGCTCGATCAGGCCGGTGGCCGCAGGACTGGTCAGGAAGAACCACCACAGCACAGTGTACAGCAAGAAGGGCCACAGACCCTTGCGCGTCAACTTCCAGGTTGCCTTCCAGGTCGGTATCAACTTCATGCCAGGGCCTCCCCCAGCCCAACCTGGAGCAGGCTGTAAAAGTGCGACGTGGGGTCACCCGCCAGGGCCCGCCGGTTGCCGCGTTCGAGGATGCGCCCGCCTTCGATCACCATGATCTCGTCGGCGCGCTGCACCGTGGTCAGCCGGTGGGCGACGATGATGGCTGTGCGACCTTGCAGTAGACGCTCCATGGCGTGTTCCAGGAGTCGCTCCGTGGCAGGGTCGAGCCGGGAGGAGGCCTCGTCGAGGATCACCAGGCCGGGGTCTTTGAGGAACACGCGGGCCAGGGCCAGGAGTTGCGCTTCGCCGGCAGAAAGGCCCTTGCCACCCGCTTTGAGCACCGTATCGAGGCCATCCGGCATGGACTCGTACCATTTCCGCAGGCCGAGTTCATCGAAGGCGGCGCGCACCTGCTCGTCGGAGACGCGCCTGCTGAAAAAGGTCAGGTTATCGCGGATGGTGGCCTCAAAAAGCTGCACGTCTTGGGTGACCATGCCGACGCGCGCGCGCAGGTCGCTCAGGCCCACGTCACGGATATTGATACCGCCCAGGGTGATCGCCCCCGCGTCAGGATCATACAGGCGCATGAGCAGCCGGGTGAGGGTGGTCTTGCCGCTTCCGGTGCGCCCCAACAGTCCCAACCTCTTTCCCGGCGCCAAGTCGAACGTGATGCCCTCCAGGATATTGTCCGCCCCGTTTCCACCTGCGCCATCGCTGTAGCGGAAAGAGACTCCCTCGAAGGCAACCGGGAGGGCTCCCGGTGGGAGCGCGGTCCGGGCATCCTCCACGAGTGCGGGCTGCGTGCGCAAGAGAGCGGTCACTCGCCCGACGCTGGCAACGGCCCGCTGCAAATCGGCGATCTGCCTTTGGATCTCCTTCAGGGGCTCTTCGAGTTTGTTGACGTAGACCATCAACAGGTAGACGGTGCCGATGGTGACCAGCCCTCTCGAAAACAGGCTCGCCCCGATGGCCAGCGTGGCAATCATCGCGACCATAAAGGCCGAATAGCCAGCGATAAAGGTCAGGCTGCCCGTTAGCTGCGCTCCACGGCCCTTGTGCAGCAGGGCACGCATCAGGCGGTAGAGCCGCGCCATCACGTAAGGCTCGCCCCCGTTGGCGCGGATGTCCTCGACCCCCACCAACTTTTCTCCCAAGAAGCCGAACAACCCGGCGTGCGCCTGGCGCGACTCGCTCCACGCTTTCGTCGCCGGTTTCTGTACCTGGCGCAAGAGTACTGCAGCCAGCAAGACGTAGGCCGCGCCGATCAAGCCAACGCGCCAATCCTCCCGGAACAACAAAATCAGGATGCCCAGCACCAGCAGGCTGTTGCCGAGCAAGCGGACGATCATCTGGGAGAAAAAGTTGGCCAGTTCGGACACGTCGCCGTCCACGCGCTCGATCAGTTCGCCAGGTGTGCGGGCCTTGTGGAACGACAGGTCGAGCCGCAAGCAGTGCAGCGCCAGGTCAAGGCGCAAGGCGTTGGTCGCTGCCCAGGCCACGTTTTGGGCCAGGTAGGTGACCGCGAGAGAGACCGCCTGTCTAGCCAGGGCGACGCCGAGGAAGAGTAACGCAGTGATGATCAGATCACGGAGCGCGCCACCCGCCATCGCGGCGTCAATAAAGGTGCGCACGATCTGGGGGTTGGCCAGTTGCAGGCCGATGCTCACCAGGAGCGTCACCGCTAACAGCAAAACCCAGCGCAGGCGTGGCCTGAGATAGCGCGTCAGAAAGGGCACATATTCACTGAAGGTGTTGGATTGGGATTGTGTTTTGTTCATGGGTCCCGCTTCGCGAAAAAGGCCGTCGTTGAGTCTACGCGAAAGCCAACCGATCTGGCGGTCTCCTGCATCGCCGTGTTCCAACTACCGGTACTCAGCCGGGCAGTCTCCACGCCGCGCTGCTTCAGTAGGCCGAATCCCGTTAGCAGCAACGCACGGGCCAGGCCCCGCCGCTGGAACGCCGGGTGTGTCGCCAGTGGGTCGGTGTAGCCATCCCTGCGACCGCTGATGGCATTTTCTTCCTGGCTGAGCGAACAGAAAGCATAGGCTGCCAGCGTTCCATCGGGCGCCACGGCGACCAGGTCCAACTCTGGATCGTACTCCGGTACGCGCATCCAGGAGAGCCGATCCTCCACGGTCATATTCTCGGTACCGAACGCAGCGCGATGGAGGGCGACCAGCGCTTCGGCCTCGTGTTCACCGGCGACCTGGCGAATGGCAAAGCCTGCTGGTACCTGCGGCGTTGGGATGGCCTCATCCAGCGGGCGGGCCATGTGCAGCGTGCACTGCTCTTCGCGCACAAAGCCGTGTCGCTCCAGCAGTGCGAGACGCTCAGTGTAGCAGCCACGGCAACTGGTTCTCAACTCGACAGATTCGCCCGGCTGCCGGCCGGCGTCCTGTACGCGCTCCATGCCCCAGGCGATGATAAGTGTCGCGATGTTGCTGCCGTTGGCCTGTGGTATCACCTCAAAATGCATGCTGCTCTGCCTCAGGTCCACGATGGCGAAACCCACCAATTGCCCATCGTCGTCTTCCCACAAGCGCGTATTCGCATGGGTCCCGGACCGGCTGAACAACTCCTGCAGATCGAGAATACTTGGGTAGTCAGCGATTCGTTCGGCTGGCCGAGCTGCTAGCAGGAGATCGGTCATCACCTGCAGGTCCGCTTCCCCTTCGTATGATCGGCTCACGAATCCGGCCATATCATCATCATCCCCTTGTCCGGTCAAGAAACTGGAGCCCCAAGCCAGGTTCTTGGGAAAGACTTGGTTTCTGGACTTCTCCCCACATCCTCAGCCAGCGCGAGATCAGATCCACCCGTGTGTATAGATGCTGGCTGTCCCTGCGGCCATAGGCCTGGGCCAGTTCCGACACCGGCACGTGGAAGTTGGCGTAGAGCCCAGGCACTTCGTCGTGTTCAAAGCAATGCATGATGTGATCTAGCCCATCCGTTTTCAGGTTGCCCAGCTGCCACCAGGGCATCGGTTCGGCGATGTTGGAGTAGACGTCCAGTTCAGGCGTGACCATGAATGCCAGGGTATCGGGAACCTTCGCATAGGGCGCGCCGTCTTGCAGTAATTCGGGCATCCAGTCCCGTTCCGCTCTGCCCAGGCACTCTTCGAGCGTTGCCGCGTGAAAGTGCTGCCGGGTCTTTTCTGCCAGGTATTCCGGGATCGCAGCCAAGACGTCAATTGCCGGACGCAGATGCTCGATGTGGAACGCCTCCCCGTCGGGTCCGGGCGTGTGACAAAAGACCTGAAACTCGTGCCCCAATGCCTGCACCCGCCGGTCCAGTTCCAGCGAGTGGATGAGTGCCACGAACGACTCCAGTTCAGGAATGGCGCGCGTGGTCAGGAACAACTGCCACCTGGGCCGGATCCCTGCCGCCAGGAGCCGCTCCGTGGCCAACAGGCTGTCCCGGAACGCGCCACGCCGGCGGGTGAAATAGTCCGTGTTCTCCTCCAGGCCGAAAAAAGTGATCTGGCACGCCTTCGTGCCAATCTCGCGCGCCCACCGGGCATAGCTTTCATCCCTGGCCAGCCGCCAGATGCTCAGCAGTTCAAAGCGGCGCGCTTCCCCCTCGTCGCTCAACTCCTGTTCGAGTCCCCACAGTTCCCGGTAGTTCGGAGCGTAATCGGGTTCCCGGTACCAGGTCATGACGGCGATTTTCTCGGCGAACGGCGCGTTTTCTCCCGGGCGAACCCATCTGCGAAACTGCCGCACGACCCAGCGCAGCGTCTCTTCGGAGATGCGCCGATTGGGTGGATTGCCCAGCCAACAGTGCCGGCACCTATTCGGACACCCGGCCATGTCCACCATTACCCCGATTTGGCGTGATCTGAACTGCGGCATCCCGACTTTCCTGGCAGACTACGGCTTGATGGCCCGCGTGGCGATGAAGGTAGGGGTGTATTTCGACAGCAGATCGTTTTGCTCCTCCCCGTAAGCATCCTCGTAGAAACCCGCGATCAGGAAGCCTGCCTCAATCTGCCCGCCAATCTGTTCTTCCAGGGTGTGGCTGAATTCAAGGGGCTCGCCTTCCTCGAGGCGCCGTCGCTGCTCCTCCTCAGACATCATCTCCGCGTCGGAGTAGGGGAGCGCGTGCTTGACCTGTAGGATACCTTGCCCGTACAGCTCGAAGTCGAACATGTAGGTCACCGGGTTGTTGAACCCGGCCAGCAGCGCACCTCCCCGGCGCAGGACGCGGAACGCTTCCGCCCACACCGGCCGCGCGTCGGGGATGAAGACATTGGAGACGGGATGGACGATCAGGTCGAAGCACCCGCCAGCGAACATGGAGAGGTCCCGCATGTCCCCTTCGATCGTAACAACCTTGAGCGAGTCCCGCTCGGCCACCAGCCGATCTTGCGCCAACTGCCTGGGCGAATTGTCCAGGACGGTGACGTTGGCGCCGGCCGCAGCCAGGATCGGCCCCTGCTGCCCGCCGCCCGACGCCAGGCACAGGAGGTCGCAGCCGTTCAGGTCGGGGAACCACGCTCTTGGCACCGGCTTCGTGGGCGTCAACAGGATCTCCCACTGCCCACGCCTGGCAGCGGCGATTGCGTCCGGGCCGACCGGGATCGTCCATGGGTTTCCCCATTCGACCTGTTTGTCCCACGCGATGCGGTTATGTTCTCGAATGCTCATATTACTTCCTCCAACTCATGACGTATTCCTGCCAGATATGGTAGCCCAACTTTCCATACCAGTTCACCAGCCACGTCCAACCGACGTAGGCGGTTCTTGCCCCCCGCTCACGTAAGAGTTCGGTGACCCGTGCGGCGAGCGCCAGCCCGATCCCGTTCTGGCGCAAGTCTTCCGCAACGCCGAGCGGGCCGACTCCCCCCGCGTCCTTCCCAAGTAGCTGCTCCCAGAGCGAGTCATGCGATTGCCACGCGGCACGCGGATGCACGACACCCGAAACGCCAACGATGCCATACTCAGTGTGCCGGGCCAGCACTACGTCCGCGTGCCCCCCCCGCTCCAACACCCGCTGGTAGAAAGGCAGCCACTCTGGGAAATGCTGCGCCTCGAATGCCAATACCTGCGCGGCGTCCCCTGGCACCGCAGTCGTGATCGTGACGCCGGGCAGGCGGATGCGCTCATAGACGCCTGGCGGCGTCGCATAGTTGCTCAGGTCCTGAATGAGATCGAAGCTCCGTTCCGCCTCCACCCAACCACATGCCTCGAAGAACGGCCAGGCCCCGGGCAGGTACAGTGGCACACCGGGCCAGAAATAGGACAGTCCACCCCCACCCAATTGAACGCTGTCTACGCCTCGCGTCTTGAGGATGTCCAGGGCCCGCTCCATCAGGGCGCGCCCGATTCCCTGGCGCTGGTAGCCAGGGTCCACCATAACGGCCATAAGCTCGCCACGCGGCGCAGATCCGCCAGGAACGAGCCACGCCTGCGCTCCAACAAAGCCCACTACTTCCTGATCCACCTGAGCAACCACGTGATCGCCCGGCTGATACGCCGTGCTCCCAATCGTGACGTAGTGGAATGTGGCCTGGGAGAGCGGCCACGCCTGGCCCAGCGTGCGCTGCCACAGCTCATACACCTGCTCTTCGTCGCGCTGGGGGTCGTATGTTCGAATGGTTGTGTTCAAGTTCTCCATCATCACTTCCTTGCCCAGAAGATGGCGCGCTCCGATGCTTGGGTATAAGGATTCCCTGCTCGATCCCCATACAACCGCTCAACAACAAAGCCCTGGCTCTCCAGCCAGGTCTGTACCTCGGCGGTGCTGACCGGATGTTTCTGCTGAATGTACTCCTGCTCGACGACACTTCCATCAGGCAGCGTCACCTTCGTGCGACGGCGAAACCTGGCCAGCCGGCGCGGCACATCGTACCAGATCGTTTCTATGGTACTCTCGATCCATGTACCATCGGTGCAGGTTCCGCTCGGGAAGCCCTGGTTCACACCCGGTTTCTGCCACGCTTGATCGAGATCCCCCTCCATGTGGTCATTGTCCACATAAATGTACCCGCCCGGGCGCAGGGAAGCGGCGGCAGAGACGATGCATCCCTCCTGCTCCCGGGGCGTCGCTAGTTCGTAAAAGCAGTTGCCGCCCAGGACGACCAGGTCGAATCCCCGCGGCCACGGTTCACGTGTCACGTCGGCTTCGATCAGGGTAACGCGACGTTGCACCTCTTCGGGCAATTGCCTTATCTTTTCCCGCGCGCGGGCCAACATGCCCCTGGCCTGGTCGGGCCCCACCAGTTGGTGGCCGTCGAGGGCCAGGGGGATCAGAATGCGGCCGGTCCCACAGAATGGCTCCAGGATGTCCAGCGGCCCGCGTCCTCCGACCAGGCGGCGGATGAGTGCCACGTCGTCGGTGCACGTCTCGACCTGGTCGTAGATTTCAGCGACGTGCGGTTCGACGTCGTACATATTCACAATGATATTACACCTCGGCATCCTCATCTGGACCAACCAAATCAGGCCAGAACGTTCTTCGCATCTCTGTCCGCCAGTCCGTCAGGCGTTCTCTCAAGTCCTCTGGGGTCTCCTGCCCATAGGTCAACTCATCGAGGAATTGAACCACATCGGGCAGTTTTCCTTCAATCAGGTTGACCCCCACAGGCCGGCATGGACGGTCGGGCTGGTCACGGAGGGAATAGTGAAACTCGTGGATCAGCCGGTCCACGGCGAGAAGCTTCTCCTTCGGCGCCCGTGCCGCACTATAGTCCCTGACATACCTCTGGAATGCCTCGACCGCGCCACCAGCATTGAGCTGCTTGCGCTTGAAACTCAGGGCATACTCTCCCCACATGATCTGCCAGCCACACTCCGAGCACGTGATCACTTCGTCCCGCTCGTCGCCTTGCCGGGCACTGCGCTTGATGACCGTGCGCTCTCCACGCCTGGCACAACGTGGACACTCGATCCTGCCACGTTTCGCCTCGTGGATGGCGAGGATGTCCCTACAACGCAGCAACAGGGTGATCCCCACGTCGTCCAACAGCTCTTCATCGAGTATGCCTTGGGTATCCGATTCGTACAACCGCCGGATTTTCCACTTGGGCGCCCGCGGTGACCACTGAACCTCGCTCCGTCCGTCTGCCATAGGCTTTCTCCTTGCTACCGCCTCGGTACCTTCCCCTTCGCCTGGCGCTGGGCGACGATCTCGTCGACCAGGCGATCCGGCACCAGGTCGTAGCGGCGGAACTCCAGCGTGAAGGTGACCCGGCCCTGAGTGAGGCCACGCAGGTCGGTGGCGTAGCCCCGTACCTCGGCCAGTGGCACATCCCCCTCCACCTTGCAGGTACTGCCCCGCACGTGTACTCCGTTCACCGATGTTCCGCTCCAACGCCAATATGACAGAGACAGTGCCCCCCATCACCTTCCCTATTGACCGCAGCGAGGAATGCACAATCAGGGTCATCCCTTCGCTCACTCCAAGTCGTCTCAGATCTGAGGTCAAGGAATCACCGGTACTTTTCCCAATAAGTGACCGAAGGCCCGGCCCACTGCTCGAACGCCAGCGTCCCAGTCTCATCCTGCGGCAGTCTCCCTTTCTCCCGCTGCCAGTACTCCCAAAAGCTGAGTTTCAGGCTGAGCATATAGAGTTGCTGCAACTCGACAAAACCAGACCTCGCAGGCTTGTGTTCCAGATACGCCTGGGCGAACGTGTCGGCCAACGCGGGTTCCCGTTCCAGGTACATTGTCACCGATAACGAGAGATCCGCCGCGCCGTCCCCGAAGTGCGCCGTCATCCAGTCGAACACGCCGCCCACCTGCCAGCCGCCCTCAGCGCGCTTCACGACCACGTTATGCTCTCCAAAGTCCGCGTGCACCACGCAAGGTCGGTAGGGAGAGTCAAACACAGGCATGGCCTCAGCAACTATGGATTCTGCCCACCGCACGTCGGAATCGGTGGTGTGGTCGTTATAGCTCAAAGATTCGGACATCTTTGTCCTGATGCGCTCCACCACCCACGCCCGATATCCTCCCTCGAAGGGCTGCACGCCACCTGTCTCGGGATCGTACTTGCCGGCGTGATCCCACGTCAGCGCCTGCATCTTCAACAACGTCTGGGCCATCACCCGGGCGATGGCCAGCCTATCCTCGGCCGTCAGCTCTGCTGTCACCGCCCCGCCCATCAATGATACACCCTCCATCCTGGGCATGACGGCGAAACTCCAGCCAAAAACATCGTCAGAGCGTTCGAGAATGTAAGGATAAGGCACCGGCACTTGAGTCTGCTGATGCATTTGTTCCACAAAGAACTGCTCCGTAGGGAACTGCCACGGGTAATGCGGCGCGCCACGCAGCACGAATCGGCCCTTGGTGCTAGTGACGAAAACGTTCTGGCCGAACAACCCAGAGGAGACAGTCTCCGCACGCACAAAGTCGCCCAGCCCCAACCGCTCCAGGGCTGCCTGGAACTGGTCCGGCGAGATGTCACCCAGGCGTTTTGAGTATTCGCGTTCACCCCTCAACACGTTTCGCCTCCGTCCAGCCACACGCCTGGAAGAACGGCCAGGCGGCGGGCGGGTTCGCGGGCACGCCAGGCCAGAAGTAGGTGCGCCCGCCTCCACCTACCTGCACTTTTTCTGCGCCCCATTCCTTCAGTACAATGAGAGCGCGCTCCAGCAAGGTCCGCCCGATCCCCCGCCGCTGGTAGGCCGGATCCACCATCATCAGCATCAGTTCGCCGCGCGGCGTGCATTCGCCAGGGACGAGCCAGGCCTGCGTTCCGGCAAAGCCCACTACCTCGTGACCTGCCAGCGCGACGAGGTGATCGCCTGGCTGGTATACGTCGCCGGCGACCGTGACACGGCGGAATGTCGCTCGCGAAAGAGGCCAAAGGTGGCCGAGCGTGCGCTGCCACAGCGCGTACACCTGCTGTTCATCGCCCTGCGGATTGTACGGCTGGATCGCGAATGGTTGCATAGCCCTTGTGATCCTCCCACAGATCTCGATAGCCTGTAGTAATGACTTCAGTCGCTGTCAAGACGGAGGAAGCGACTGAAGTCGCCACTACGAAACCATACATGCCCCAAACGCTACATATCTGTTGAGAACGACCAGAGCTCTTGTTGGAGATCCTCAAAACTGGCCGGTCGCTGGGAACCAAACAACGCCAGGAGATCCGGGACGGTGACGAAGCGATGGAGCAAGGTATAGGCCATCAGTTGCCTGGCCAGCGTTCCATCGAGTTGGTGCCCCGAGTACCCATACGCCAGCAGCATGGCCCGCTGCAGCCTCGGCGAGCCGCGGGTAATACAACAGCCCGGGGCGACGAACTCGTAGTGTGGATGCCCCAGCATGGCGTCGCCAAAATCCAGAAATCCAGCCGGTTCCCAGCGGCCTCCCCGCTGGCTGACCAGGATGTGCTCGTCGGTGACATCGGCGCTCAACAATACCGGCCGGAATCCCGGCTCAAACAGCGGTGGCAGGTTGTCCAGGAATTCCAGGACAGCGCGCATCCACCCCTCGTCCAGGCCAGATCGGATGAGGTGCTCAGTACAACCCTGAATCTGGCTCTCGACGAAGGTGAGCCAATCTACAGCGATTGCCTCAAGCCCGTTCGTCGGTACGGCGTGCAACGCAGCCATCAGTCCACCGCATGAGGCTGCGATATGTTCCCGATCTGACAAGTCCATCGAGTGCCAGACTTCGCGGAGAGGCACACCTTCAACCGCCGTCACGATGACATAAGGCCAATCCTCGACCGTCCCTTCAGCCACCAGACGAGGGACAGGCAGGTCAAGTTGCTCGGAGAGCCTGCGCAGCACGAGCCACTCAGGGACGAAGTCTTTACGCCAGGGTGGCGCGAACAACTTGATATACCGGTCAGGCCGGACCTGGAATACGACGTGCGTGCCCGGCGGAGCAAACTCAAGTTGCGTCGCATCGAGGCCGTGCCGCTGGCATATCACGCGCATGGCGGGCAACCAGACGTCAGCGTCGCGGTATATGAGCCTATAGTCTTCCTCAGTTCGGACGTTGGGCAATAACAACATACCCTCCACCTACCGCCTTGGTATCTTCCCTTCCACCTGGCGCTGCTGGACAATCTGTTCGGCGATCCCATCCGGCACCAGGTCGTAGCGGCGGAACTCGAGCGTGAAGGTGCCCCGGCCGTGGGTGAAATTGCGCAGGGTAGTAGCGTAGCCGCGTGCCTCGGCCAGCGGCACCTCGCCGACCACATTGCGCATACTCCCGCGCACGTGAATGCCGTTCACGCTCCCCCGCCGCCGGGCCAGGTCGGCCACGACGGTTCCCAGGTGTTCCTCGCCCACGTTGACGTCGGCAACCATGATCGGCTCCAGGAGCGCAGGCTGAGCCTGGCGCACCGCCTGCCGCACCCCAATCGAACCGGCGATCCGAAAATCCATCGGCGCCGAGTCCACCGCGTGGAACTTGCCGCCCAGGAACGTCACGCGCAGGTCGGTGATCGGATAGCCGGCGATGATGCCCTTCTCCAGCGCTTCGCGCGCGCCCAACTCCGCATGGCGCACGAAGGCTTCGGGAAGTTCCGCGGGAGGCACCGCGTTTTCGAAGACGAGGCCCTCCCCCCGCGCCAATGGCTGAAGGCGCAGGCGCACCACCGCAAAGTGGCCATGGCCGCCACTTTGCTTCCTGTAGTCGCCGGCCGCCTCGGCCTTCTGGCAGATCGTCTCGCGGTAGGACACGCGCGGCAGGCTGGCTAGCGCGACGACGCCGAACTCGGTGCGCAACCGGTCCACGGCGATCTCCAGGTGCAGTTCGCCCATCCCTGCCAGCGTCTCCTCGCCAGTCTCCGGGTCAAAGCCGGTGACGAGCGTGGGGTCTTCTTCGCACAGCCGCTCCACACTCTGGCGCAGCCTGTCCCGCCCGTCCTCGGAAGCCGGCGTCAGCGCCACCACGATGACAGGCTCCGGGAAGCGGAACGTCTCCAACGCGATGGGGTGAGCCGGGTCACACAACGTGTCGCCGGTGACCGCCGACTTGACGCCTACCAGCCCCATCACGTCGCCGGCCTGCATGCAATCCACCTGCTGGCGGCGGTTGGCGTGCATCAGGTAGATGCGCCCTACCCGTTCGTGGACGCCTGCGCGCGGGTTGTAGACCATCTCGCCGGTCTGCAGGCGGCCGGAGAAAACGCGCACCCAGGTCAGGTGTCCCACGTGGGGGTCGGTGACGATCTTGAACGCGGACGCACACAAGGGTGCCGCAGGGTCGCTGAGTCGCTCGGTGATTTCCTCACTGCCCGGCACAACGCCCACCACCGGGGGCCTGTCCACCGGTGCAGGCAGATAGTCGCCGATGGCGTCGAGCAAGGGTTGGATGCCGATGCGCTCGCGTGCGGAACCGCACAACACCGGTACGAGCCGGCCGGAAACCGTGGCACGCCGGAGCGCCGCGCAGAGCACTGCCGCGTCCGGTTCGTGTCCCCGTACCCGCTGTTCCAAGAGCGCATCGTCCGTCTCGCAGATGGCGTCCAGTAGCAACGTCCGCGCCGCAGCCACCCGCGCCTGCATCGAAGCCGGAATCGGCCCCACGACTGGATCTTCCGCACCAACTACGTCCTGCGTCTTGTTTCCTGCCTCTTGCCTCTTGCCTCTTGCCTCTTGGCCCCTGCCTCCTGGCTCCTGCCAGACCAATGCTCGCTGCTCAATGAGGTCTACGACGCCAACAAACGTCTCTCCGCTGCCGATGGGCAATTGTAGTGGCACGGCATGCGGCGTGAGGCGCTCGCGCACTTCGCTCAACACACGCTCAAAGTCAGCGCTGGGGCGGTCAAGTTTGTTGACGAAGACGAGGCGCGGCAGGTTCTGGCGGTCAGCATGCATCCACACTGTCTCTGTCTGTGTCTCGACGCCGCCCACGCCGCACATCACGATCACCGCGCCGTCAATGACGCGGATCGAGCGCACGACCTCGGCGGTGAAGTCAATATGGCCGGGCGTATCTATCAGGTTGATGCGGTGACCGCGCCAGGTGCAGGTGGTCGCGGCGGCAGTGATGGTGATACCACGCGCCCGCTCCTGCTCCATCCAGTCGAGCTGCGTGGTGCCCTCGTCCACGCTGCCGGCGCGGTGGATGCGTCCCGTGTAATAGAGCATCGCCTCCGACGTGGTCGTCTTGCCCGCGTCTATGTGAGCGTAGATGCCGATGACGCGGATGGGTACATCCGGGGTGTTCTCGATGCCAGGTTGTCGCTTGTCGTTCATGGTTCTTGCCTATATTACCGTGTTGCGTGTTTCGTGTTGCGTAGCCGTTACCTGTAACTCTTGCGGAAGCCCTGGAAGCGCCGGAAGCCGTTGGCTTCATAGAAGCCGTCAGCCGTTCCGCCCGACAGCAGGTCGAGCCGCGTGGACGGGCACAGGGGGTGACAGGCTTCGATCAAGGCGCGACCGATGCCCTGCCCGCGCCAGTCCAGGTCCACCAGTATTTCGCAGACGTAGGTTGTCACCGCGCCGTCGGTAAGCGCACGCAAAAACCCGACGACATCCTCGCCGTGCGTCGCCACGAGCGCTGGCCAGGACCTGCACCAGGCGGCCATGGCCTCAGCGGTCCGGTCCTGGGGCGTAGGCCACCCCTCGGCGCTTGAGAGGCGCTGGATCGCCGCGAAGTCGGATTCCGTCCACCCCCGGACGGTGACGCCGGGCGGGAGGGCAACCCCAGGCAATACAGGTTCAACGCGGCTCTTCATAGCATCTTCCGCTACTGCCTCTGCACGACCAGCAGTTCCCGGTGCTCGTTGGTCTCGATCCCTCTCGGCGTGTGATAGTCGGTGATGATGCGATCTACCTGCCGCCAGTGTTTCTCGATGTCGAAATCCTCCGGGATCGGCACGGCTTTGAGCAGGAAAACCAGCGACTGCACGTCGAGGAAGCGGTAGCCCACGTCGTACCCCGCCGTGCAGACCACGCGAGCGCCACGTTGCCGGAAGGCCTCGGCGAGGGGGCCGACCTCCTCCTGCTGGGGATCATAGGCGTACTCGCCACCCGGCCCGCAGCCGAAGAGGGCACAGATGTTGCCCAGGTTCCTCTGCCCGACCTGCTGCATGATGAAATAGCCGCCGGGGCGCAGAACCCGCAAGGTCTCTCCCACGTCTACGGCCGAGTGGCGGTTCAGGACCACGTCGAATTCGGCATCGGCGAAGCGCAGCGCCTCGGCAGGCATGACGTCGAACGAGACGTTGTCCGCCCGCGCTGCAGCCTTGTTCGCCAGGGCCGTTTCGACCATCTCCGGGCTGATGTCAATGCCCACACCCGTGCCAAAGTACGGTGCGAGTGCCAGGAACCTCTCCCCACCCCCGGTGCCCACGTCGAGCGCGCGGTCGGTAGGCTGCAGATAACGGCACACCACCTCGGCATAGTCCCAGGGGACAGGATCGCGCTCGTCGTGGACGCGCGAAAAGTCCCAGCCTCGCCGTTCGCCGACGGATTCAGCAATGCGTTTGAGCTCCTCAAGTGTCATTCAACTCTCCCATCGCCCCCTCCCCAGTTCACCTGTAGCCAACCGTACATCAGCACGCCGCCCGCTACAGCGACGTTAAGCGATTCGGCTTTGCCCACCATCGGCAGCCTGGCAAAGCCCTCCAGGTGAAAGCGCACGTCCTCCGAGAGGCCGCGCGCCTCGTTGCCCAGGACCAGCGCCACGCCGCCTTCCCACAGGCCCCACCCCCAGGGCACGCCCTGGCGCACGTCCGCCCCCACGAGCCGCAACCCGCTGCGACGCAGCCAGCCCAACAGCGTCGCCACGTCCCCTGTCCGCACCAACGGCACGTTGAACAGCGACCCCATGCTGCTGCGCACCGTCTTGGGATCAAAAACGTCCGCGCAGGGCTTGATCAGGATCACGGTCGCGGCTCCCACCGCATCGGCGGCGCGGATCAATGTCCCCACGTTGCCGGGGTCGTCCAGGCGATCCAGCACGACCACCAACTCCTGCCCGGTCAATTGGAGTCCCTGAAACGGCCTTTCGCACAGGGCGAAGGCTGCCACGATACCCTGCGGCACGCTGCACTGTGCCAGCGCCCGCATCACGTGCTCCGAGACGGCCACCAGGTCGGCCCCTGTCTGGCGGAAGCGGTCCAGTAACACGGCAGCCTGGGTTCCGACGAATAACTCTTCGCAATAGAACACCTCGACAGGACACACGCCAGCATCCAATGCCATGTGCAGATGCTGGAGTCCATCCACCAGGAAGCGCCCCTGGCGCTGACGATATTTGCGTTGTTCCAACTTGCGCGCTTCGACGATGCGACGATTTTGTCTGCTGGTGGTAATGGTCGGTGTGCAACTTGCCATCGGTGCACCTCTCGCAAACGTCCGTAGAGCCAGACACCGGACACATGGTAGCCGGTACTGACGCAGGCAGTGCGAGGGCCACGGCCTTCGCCCGTGGCCGGAAAGTACATCTGGGCGCTCGAAGCGATGCCCCTCCCATGGACGTGATTCAACGAGCCTGTACTTTCCTTCAAGAGATTGTGCACCTATCCGACCATTGCTCCTTACCCCCAGACAACGGGTTTCCGAGAATCAGGTCTCCTTGCCGACGCCAAACAACCCATACGGGTCGGTACGGAGAAACTCCTCATAGATGCCCACGACGGCCCTGGCTTTGAATAGCATACACTCGGCGCGCCCGATGCGACGCCTTTGGACGAGCCCCCGGCGCTCTGCCTCGTCCTGCACTTTCTGCCAGGCGTCGTCGGGCGTGCTGCCATAGGCGACGTACCAGGTATCTTCAGGATAGTCCCGCTGGATTTCTTCCGGAACCGCGAAGCGCCGTGTAATCGCGTCGGGTATCCCGACCCGGCCCTCGGCGATGTGCATGCTGGAGCAGCGGTGAATGTCCACGCCCAGGAGCAGCACCCACCCGTCAATCTCCAGCAGGTACTCGTACCCCTTGCTGTGTAACGCCGCGTGGCGGCCCCATGCACATACCCGGTGTATGCCAGTTCCCAAAACAGTCCCCGGTCTCCTGCGAAATTCGTCGGCGATGGCCCCCATACCGGTCCTTTGAGGCGGATGTACCCCTCCGCCAGCATCCTCGCGCAAGATGCGCACCTTGGCAAGAATGCCCCTGGCCTTCTCCTGCTCCGTCAGGGGCAGTGGAAGGCTCAGCGGGTAGGCCGACATCACGATGGCCCCTTCTTCGCCGACCACGTTCATCAGCGCGTCCACTACAGTGGCTGCCGCGCCCTCCACCCACCCGAAACTGTTCAGGGAACTGTGCACCTCGACGGCATCCCCTCGACGCAACCCAAGCCTGCGCAGGCCATCTTCAATCTCTCCTCGGGTGAGTGAAATCGAAGTGCTTTTATCATTGGAGCTGCCCCTCAAATCAGAGTCCAACGGCCATTCATACGAATGCCTCGTATGTGAGCCCACAACGTCACGAAGGCGCACGAGCTGCTCGCGGAGCGAGTCCTGCTCCCGGATATACTCCAGAGTCACCACTTGTGGACGTGTTCGCGCCAGTACAAACTCTAGGAGCGTGTAGTCAATCTCCTGTAGTGGTTCGTGCACGTCTTTCAAACGTCCATCGCGCTCCCGCGGCCCGCTGACGTGGATCTGCACTACCTGTGCCAGTGGGAGGCTTTGCAGATAGTCGTGCACGTCCATTCTCAACACCGCTGCGGACACACGGGCGTGGCCGGTGTCCAGCACTAGGCCGCAGCCCGTTCTCTCCAACACCTCGGCAATACGGGCGGGTTGCACCTCAAAGTCGTAGCCGTCGAACGGCAGCGGCTCTATATTCTCCAGGGTCACGGGCACCGGGATAGAACGGGACAACCGCATCACTTGCCTGACGAACCGGTGGGTGGCTCGTTCGGGATTGGGCAGCGGCATTCGCCATCCGTGCCGCAGCATCAGCCAGACCATACCGGGCAGCCACATTGTAATGTGCATTGATGCCCAGGGGCTCTCCGTGTAGTGCACGTAGGCTGCTATCCTGGAGATAGCACCTGGGATCAGCACCACTCTCTCAATCAGGTCGGCGCCATGAAAGTGAAATGGCATCCCGGGCAGCGCTTGCCGATAGGCACGGATTTGCTGCGTGCTGAACCACGGTCCTACCTCAACAGCGTCTATCCGGACTTGACCGCTGCGGGCCAGTTCGAGCAATGGATCGGAGAGATCGGCGGCGAGTTGGATCACGAGACCTCCTAGCTACCTCCCAGGATACCAATCAGTTCCGCGGGCAGACTCACAGCGCCAGCTGCGCAGCCAGGGCATTGCCCCCTGGCGAAGGGCATCCATATCCAGGGCGCCGGGCCGGGTGGGACGCCTTTGAATGTAGCGGCTGACGTTCTGCTCCAGCCTTGCCCCTAACACTCGCCCCATGGCGAACCCAATCTCTTTGGGGCTGCCTTTGAAGTGATAGACACGGTCCATCTTGTTCATCCCCTTTTTCCCCTCCCGCAGGTTACGCGAACCTGCGGGAGGGTGAGAGGTTATGCTGCTACCGGGACGGGCGCTGTGAAGACATCGTACTCCTGCTCCCGCTCGCGCCGGAACTGCTGCGTATAGAGCCGATAGTAGTGGCCGCGGGCGCGCAACAGTTCGGCGTGGGTGCCCATCTCCGCGATGCGCCCATCTTCGATGACCAGGATACGGTCGGCCCGCTTGATCGTCGAAAGCCGGTGGGCGATGATGAAACTGGTGCGGCCCTCCATCAGCGACTCCATGCCGCGCTGGATCAGCGCCTCGGTGAGCGTGTCCACCGAACTGGTCGCCTCGTCCATGATAAAGATCTCCGGCCGCGCCAGGATCGCGCGCGCCAGGCTGACCAGTTGCTTCTGTCCGACCGACAACAGGTTGCCCCCTTCGCCCACCTCGCTACCATAGCCTTTGTCCAACGTGGCGATAAAGTCGTGGGCGCCGGCCAGCCTGGCCGCCTCCTCGACCTTCTCGTCTGTGGCGTCCAGCCGGCCGTAGCGGATGTTCTCGCGGATGGTGCCGGAGAAGAGGTGCGGCGTCTGCAGCACCACGCCGATACGCGACTGGATGGCGTGCAGCGCCAGTTCGGTATAGTCCCGTCCACCGATGCGGATAACGCCCGCCTTGGGCTCGTAGAAGCGGCACAGCAGATTGACGATGGTTGTCTTGCCGCCGCCGGTCGGCCCGACCAGCGCGATCGTCTCACCTCGCCTCACTTTCAGGCTGAAATCGGTCAACACTGGATCATCGGACTCGTACGAGAAATCCACGTGGTCGAACTCAATGTCACCCCGCAGCGTACCTGGGTCCACAGCCCCTGGCCGGTCCATCACCTCGGGTACCGCGTCCACCAGCGAAAAGACGCGCTCGGCCGAAGCGACCGCGTGCTGCATTTCGGCGTAAACGTGGGCCAGGTCCTGGACCGGCCACAGCATGAACATGACGTACGAGATGAAGGCCTGGATACCGCCAATCGTGATACCCCCCCACTCGGCCTGCAGGCCACCATACCAGACGATGCTGCCCATGGCCACCGCGCTGATCAACTGGACCGTCGGCAGGAACAACGCCGAAAGCCAGGCCGCCCGGTAGGAAGCCCGGTACATCTGGCCCGTCAGCGCGCCAAACTCGCGCAGGTTCTCCTCCTCGCGGCACAGCGCCTTGACTACGCGTACACCGGCGATGTTCTCGTTGTGGAAGGCGGTGATCCTGGAGTTGATCTTGCGCACCTTGCGGAACTCGACGATGATCTTTTTCCTGAACTGGGTCGCCACGACCACCAGCACTGGGATGGCAGCGAACACGATCAGCGCCATCTTCCAGTTAATGATCGTCATAAAGTAGACCGACGTGGAGATGCTCAACACCGCCCACGTAGTATCCAGCAGCCCCCAGGTCACCAGCCCGGCAATACGCTCCGAGTCGGAGGTCACGCGCGTCATGATCCACCCCACCGGCGTGCGGCTAAAGTAGGAGAAGGATAGGTCCTGCAGGTGGCCGAACATCTTCCTGCGCAGATCGTACTGGGTGCGCTCTCCCAGG